>Ga0208407_1000519_pt1 | contig 18046 bp, 23 predicted proteins | sample ETNtaG_9_FD_185775 | JGI IMG/M metagenome (GOLD analysis project Ga0208407, IMG submission 185775) | Marine microbial and viral communities from oxygen minimum zone, Eastern Pacific Ocean - ETNP201406SV69 (SPAdes) (version 2) | ecosystem: Environmental > Aquatic > Marine > Oceanic ...
TGCTCAATATCATGCTCCAAATTAATCTGTTCAACAATATTGCCACCATTATTAGCATATACATCAGATGGCACAAGAAATGCTATGGATAGTAACGATAGAATGCATAAAACTATCTTTAATTGCACATCAATTTTCATGAAATACCATAAAAATTATTATCAGTGATTGTTAACTGTGACAATAACTTAGGTAGGCGTGAACAAATTGAATAATTAGCCTAAACTGTCCAAGAGGTTAAAGATAATTTTCATCTAATTGAGGCATTGTATTCAAAAATAACAGGCATAAGTCTATTACGGTATAGTACGGTACCTTTATAGCATAGTTGATCGCTGTAAAAACATGATGAAAATGCAAAGTAAAACTATGATGGACGAGATTAACACCAAGCAAGAGATTCAATCATCTGTTTCAAAAGTTGAGTGTTATGTTTGTGGTAAAGGATTAGCAGAAGGACACAGTATTTCAGCTAAAACATTATCAAATGGAATTGTATTATTTTGTGATGTTCATTACTCAATGCAGTAAAAGAAATTATTTTAAATTTTTAAGCATCCTGGTTTTGGGATTCTGTTATTCAAAATTCGTTGTAAAACAATTCTTTCATTTGAACCTCTAAATTTCATAAGAATTTCATTTGATTCATCTAAAAATTCTTTAATTTCTTTAAATGAACTCTTTAATTCTTTTTTTAATTCAACATTGTCAGTATTTTCAATAGTAAGCATAATTGAAGACGATAATTCTACCATGTTAGTAATACTGTTAATGAATAAATCATAATCTTTTAAAATTAATTGATTAAATTTTTGAGAATTAAGATCCTTTGAAATATCAATAAATATTTTTTTACTATCTAATTTTTTTAGAGATTTTTTAATTAATGATTCATTTGTAAAAATTATATCATTAATGAATCCCATATGATCCGCTGTATCTTGAAATTGTAATTTTGTATAGGTAATTTCAGTTTTATATCCTTGTTTTTTAAGATATCCAAGTTTTTCCATTTTATCTAAAACTGAAGAAAATTTATTTCGAGCATATCTTTTTCTTTTTTCATCAACACATCTTTCCCACATATCAGTAAGATATGCAGTATCAGCATTCATAGAATCTAAAATGGAATTAATAGAAATATCTTTCATAATTTAATCTAAAAATTGCCCTATTTACGGTTTAATTAGATATTTTTATGCCTGATATTGAAATAGGTATTCTAAAAATTAATTAAATAATCAATGGGTATTTTCAATATGGATTCTCCAAAAGAGATTAATTCAGTATTTTGGGATAGTAAGAAAAAATCTTGGGAATACAAAATTGTTCAAGTAGATGAATATCACGGTTGGACTGAATGTCAATACTGTAACAAACCAATGTCACACAATATCAAAACTGAGGGGGAATTCAAAGTGGTATATGTAAAATGTGGTTGCACAAGAACAGATTAATTCTATAGATGTACCAATTTGATATTAATAATTAAAAATAGTTTAAAAAATATGAAAAAAAGAATAATTTTTCCAATTTTTTTGGTTTTAATGATATTTTTAATTGATCAAAACGTATTTGCAGAAACTGAAGAAGAAAAAGAGAGAGAAGAATTAGTAAAAGATGCTGCAAATTCATTAAAAAGAGAAAATACGCGTTCAGATACAATAGCAAGTGATGATGAGTCTGAAAAAAAGGACAAAGAAGAAATAAAGAAAAAACTTAGTAAATTAAAAAAATTTCTACCAACAGAAAAGGAATTTGATGAGATAACCCTAAGAACAGTTTGGAAATATGTAGATAAACAATCAGAGAAAAATGAAGAGGAAGAAATTGAAGTGATTCAAGCTTTAGCAAGAGATATTGGAAGAGTGTATGATCCTGTTGTGAATAAATTTAAAGTAGCAACTATTCAAATTGAAATAATCAAATTTGAAGATTTTAATAAATTAAAAAATTATTGGTTTAATGAAAAAAATTCAAGTTTAGAGAATTTATATGAAAATGCATATCTTGTTGGAAAACCAAATGAATATGCCGAATGCCTATTCAATTATTCAAATAATGGTGCAATAACAATTTGTAAAACTGATGAATTTGTGATACAGAGTATTATTTTTGATAAATATCAAGAACACTACATGTATTCTAAACCACAAACAGGTTTTAAAAAATTAGAATTAAATCAGGATGAGATGACAACAAGAATTGTAGATATCATATTAAAAAAAATACAAAAAAATACTGAAACAAGCAGCAAGTATGAATTATACAAAATTTTAGAATCAAATAGAGAAATTATACAAAGAGATAACGATAAAACAGTAAAAGAAAGAGAAGATATTGAAAAAATAAATGAGCAAACTAAATTATTAGAAGAAAAAAATAAAAATAAACAACTGGGAAGTGAAAAAGATAAGAAGTTTGGTATTCAAAATTTTTCTTGTTTAAAAGATGAATTTGGTTTAATTACAATTTCAGGTCAATATAACAATAATCAAATTAAAAAAGACAAAGTAGTTATGGAAATTTTATTTTTAGATTATGACAATAAAGTGATTTATAAAAATAAAGCGAATCTTTTACAAATAGATAAATTTGAAACTAAAAGATTTCTAGGCAATTTAAAAATTGATGAAAATTTTTCAACATGTACAGTTCAAATAAAAAATTAAGATACTAATTTTCTAAAAGTTTCTAATGAATCAATGAATTCCTTTTGGGTTGAACGATGTTTTACAAATTCAACTTGACCACACAATTGAAGCCATTTTTGAATTTGAGAATAGTTTGGTACATCAGATTTTTTTAGATTATGTATCATTTCACTTTGTGTTAAATCTAAATTAATTCCCAATTTATTAGAGTAATAATACCTAATTGCCTGACTGAATTTTTCAAAGGCATATTTAGGCATACTATCATCAAACAAATTCTTAGAGGATTGAATCATTTCTAGGGTATTTTCAACATAATTAACTGATGGAGTTACAGTAACAATTGATAATTTTTGTTTAGTAATAGATTTTCTATATAACAAATATCCAAAAATTACTAGTCCCAAAATAATTGGAATTAAAATCATTAAATTGTAATCATAGTTTTCAGGTAGTTTAAAACCTGTTTGTGGTTTTTCTATAGAATCAATTACATGTCTAGTATTTTCAAATTTAGTATTAACAAATTGAAAATCATCAAATAGATTTGAAGAAATAGGATTAATCAAATTAGGAGATTGGTTTACAGAAATATCCAATTGACGAGAGGAAATAGACTCATATACTTTCAAAGTTTCTTCATTTAATTGTCTTATCATATCTTCTTTCATAGCTTGTGAATTAGGAGCAACATAGTTTGGAAGCAATTCTCTTAAATCAACATTTTCTTGACCATCATTTGCCAATTGAGAAGCCTTTAGTCTGACATCATCATATTTAGTTGGAGAGAATGCAGTATTTGGGATTGATTCCAAATCATCCAAGCTATATCCACGTTCAACTAAAAAATTTTCTAAATTTGAATCAACATAGTAATCATGGGAAATACCAGATGAAAGATATTTTTGTTTTTTAACTGGATCAAGTAAGGCTTCTGCTAGTTCTACATAACCATCAGAATACCTATCCAAATATTTTATCATATGAAAAAAATTATCTTTATTAATCTGCCTTTGTTCATTTAGCATTTGATTAAGAATTTGACCTTCTTCAGAATCTATAGTAATTAAGCGAGTTCCAATAGTAAATCCACTTCCAGTTATGAGATCTTCAAATTCTTTGGTTTCAAGAGAGGCTTCTAGCGATTTTTTTTGAATTTTTTCATTAATTGTATTTACATCAATATCATAATTCTCTTCAATATATTCTTCAGTAGACGAATTCAGAATAGTTTTGGGTTGGCCTTCAATAGTCCAATCAATTTCCACATCCACAGGTTCAGCAAAAGCAGGACTTATGAAAAATATCGACATAACAAATAGCAAAATCCAGAAACGTGTCAATATTTAATTTTTAAAATACTATAAGGGTAAAATAAAAATTGGTACAATCGACGAACAAACCACATACTATTAATCAAGATTTTAAAAATTATTTGTGATGAGTAATGATGAAAAATTTACAACATCAGATGAAAAAATTCAAGAATTAACAGAAATTTCACAAAAGTATTCAAAAATAATTTCAAACGTAATGCTAGAGACACAAAAAAACATCATAGGTCAAGAAGACATTATAAAGAAAATTCTAATTTCAATAATTTCAGACGGTCACGTATTATTAGAAAGTGTTCCAGGATTAGCTAAAACACTGATGATCAAAACAATGGCAGATATCTTTAGTGTAAATAATGTAAGAATACAATTTACTCCAGACCTATTACCTGCAGATATTTTAGGTACAAAAATTTATAAAAATAATTCAAATACATTTGAAATTCAAAAAGGACCAATTTTTCATAATTTTGTTTTAGCTGATGAAATTAATCGTGCTCCTCCCAAAGTTCAATCAGCACTTTTAGAATCCATGCAAGAAAAACAAGTCAGTATTCATGGTGAAACATTTCAATTAGAAAAGCCATTTTTAGTTCTTGCAACACAAAATCCAATTGAAAACGAAGGAACATACAAACTTCCAGAAGCCCAGGTAGATAGATTTGCATTAAAAATTTTAATCAAGTATCCTAGTAAGGAGGAAGAGATTAAAATTATTGAAAAAAATACAACAGATACGATAACAAAGGTTGAACCAATTTTAAAATCAAATGAGATATTACAAATGCAAGAATTTAATTCAAAAATTTATGCAGACAATATTATTTTAAAATATGTTGCAAGCATAATAGATGCAACAAGAAATCCAGATAATTATGAATTAGATTTAAAAAATATAATTGAATTTGGGGCATCACCAAGAGCATCAATTTGGTTGATCAAAGCAGCAAAAGCTAATGCAATGATTAATGGTAGAGGATATGTCATACCTGAAGATATCAAAGAAGTTGCACACGATGTTTTACGTCATAGATTAATTCTTACGTTTGAAGCAGAGGCAGATGAAATTAACTCTGATAAAGTTATTGATATAATTCTAGATAAAATCCCATCACCATAAAAATGAGCAAAATTTCAGAATTACTAGGTCAAATTAAAAAATTAGAAATTCAGACAAAGGATCTTGTTGAAGGAGTAGAATCTGGTGCCTACAACTCAAAATACAGAGGAGGTGGAATAGAATTTTCAGAGGTCAGAGAGTATATTCCAGGGGACGATGTCAAAAGAATAGATTGGAATGTTTCAGCTAGGCACAATTCCCTATACGTAAAAGAATTTGTTGAAGAAAATGAGTTAAACATCTATCTCATCTTAGATTTATCAGCAAGTACAAATTTTGGATTTACAAAATCAAAACTTGATTTAGGTTTTGAAGTTGCAGTATCACTAATGTTTCTTGCATTAAAAAATAATGACAGATTAGGATTAGGGATATTTACTAATCAATTAGAAAAATTTATTCCATCAAAAAAGGGTAAACGACAATTATTGAAAATAATTAAAGAGTTAATAGAATACAAACCAAAAAGTAAAGAAACAGATATTTTAAAATCATTATCAACATTAAAAAATAAATTAAAAAGAAAAAGTGTCATATACATTATCTCAGATTTTCTTTCAGATGATTATGAAAAACCACTAAAATTTTTGAAATTACACCATGAAGTAATTTTAATTAATATTTCAGATATTAAAGAAGTAGAAATTCCAGAAATAGGTTATGCATACATTGAAGATGCAGAGACAGGGGAGCAAATACTTGTAAATACCTCAAGTAAAAGTTTTCAAAAACAATATAGAGAAATTATGGAACAAAAAATTACAGAAAATCAAAATAATATGAAAAAAATTGGGGTAGACATGATTAGTTTAACTAATGAAGAATCATTTGACATAACAATTAACAGATACTTTAGAAATAAGTGGAGAATGAAAAACTAATGGAGTTTGGATTTATTAATGCATTATTTCTTTTTTTATTAATTCCAGTTATGGTTTTTATTTATTATAAATATAATTCAAATAAAAAAGAATCAATTTTAAAATTTAGTACATTAAAAATTATTAAAAAAACAAATACAAAAAATAATTTGATTAGAAAACACATACCATTTTTACTAATCATAATTGTACTTTCATTGATTATTATTGCATTAGCAAATCCTCAAATGGTTACCATGGGTAGTGAAAAAGGGGTCAATTTAGGCATAGTTTTAGACGGATCTGAAAGCATGGCTGCATCAGATTATGAACCTACACGATTGGATGCTGCAAAAAGGGCAATCACATCACTAGTAACAAAGACTAGTCAAACAAATAATGTTGGAGTCGTATTATTTGAAACAGGTGCAGGAACAATATCATATCTTACTCCTGTAAAAGAAAAAACACTAGATTCAATTTCATCCATTCAACAAGGTACAGGTGCAACTGCAATTGGAGATGGATTATCGTTAGGAATTGATATGGTATCATCCATTTTAGATAAAAAAAGAGTAATCATACTTCTCAGTGATGGAATACATAATTCAGGATTAGTATCACCAGAACAAGCTACTCAATATGCAATTTTAAACAATGTACAAGTTCACACAATTGGAATTGGATCAAATGAACCAGTTTATCTTCGAGATGACATATACGGGGATCCACAATATGCAGAATTAGATGAACAAACACTTCAAGATATAGCTAGCAATACAGGTGGAAATTATTTCAAATCATTGGATGAACAAGGTTTAAACGAAATTTTATTGGAGCTAAATACCAATTTGGAATACGAGACAGAATTATCAACAGTTAGAGATTGGTTTATTGGTTCAGCGATCATTATTCTTTTAATAGACATCTACATTATTTATGGAAGATTTAGAATCGCCGTATAAAAAAAAGATTATTTTTTTTAAAAAATTATAATTGCCGATCAATTTTATGTAAAAAAGTTAAACTCCCATGTAATTTTTTTTAAATTTAATTTTTAACAAAAAGATAGTTCTATAGGGTCTAGAGTCAGAGACATCTCGCGGTGTTAGCTGGAAGAGCCCAATGCTCACATAAACTAGTTAATGCATTACAGAGTCTCCCAGATATGGAGACTGACTTTTTTTTCATGACAATATCAAAAAATAACGTCATGCTGAAAATTAATTAATTAATTTTTAATTAGTATAATATGCCATTAGACAAAATTAAAGAAATTCAAGAATATGCAGAAACCCACAAATCATCAGTCCTACATATTCAAAATAATCCAGTTGCATGTATTATAGATGATAATTCTGAAAATAAATTAAAATTTGAATCGTTAGAAAATCAATCAGAAATTAAGGCAAGTCTAAGAGGATTTCTAAACAAACATGAAGAGATAGGATTAGTAATGGGATGTAAATTTAAAATTGAAATCAATCAAGAATTGCTAGAATATACAATGTATCCATCTATAGATTTTATTGAATCAATAATTTTCAACGAAACAATATTTCTAATCGATAATAAAATGAATCAGATTTTTTCTTGCAAAATTTTAACTGATCAATTTGTTAAAACAAAATCAGAATTTGAAAAATTTAAAAAACTATCCCAAAATTAGATGGTTGAAAGAAGTTTCTTTTTCTTTTCTTGAAATTCTTTAGCAGTGATTACTCCAGCATCCTTTAGTCTTGCCAAACTTTCTAAGAGTTCAAGATTTTCTTTTTTAGAAACTTTTAAGGATTTACCAACTTTCACGGTTTTTTGAATTTTTGATTTAGCAGTAGTTTTTAATTTTGAGCTTAATACATGACGCTTGTCAGAAATTTTTTCAGTAATTTTGAAACCCTTTTTTTTAGCCTGACTTACAATTTCTTGAGATTTTTGTTTAGTTACATCATCAATCAGCTTGCGTTTTTTAGCCATTTGACTAATCTCTTGAGTCTTTTTTTTGGCTAAACGTGTTTGATATTTTAGATCTTTTAGAATTTGATTTTTAGTTTTTTGTTCAAATCGTCTAGTATATTCTTGGATAAGTAAGATAGGAAATGGAGAATATTCAACATCAGAATAGTATCTAATTATAGTCTCATCAGATAATTTTTTTAGATATTCTTTAAAGGATTCTTCAGATCTAAGTACCATATTTTAAAACAAATTAATCATCATAAAAAGATTATACTTGATTGATTAGATATTAAAAAATTAGAACTTAACTGGACCAAATGGGTTGAGTTTTTAGCCATGTGATTAAATCTACGTATAGACTACTTTTTTGCATGTTTAATACACCAATTTCTAAATTAGTTGAGGATTTAACAGTCTTAGAATAATTTTCACATTTTGCAAAAATCACTTTATCTAAAAACATTTCATTATTCATTTCTTTTTTAGCCAATTCCTCAGATTCAGTCATTGCAAAACTTGCAAACAACACACCATCTACCCAATATGCATTTGCAGATTCCAATGAAGACATCATACCAATAAGATCATCAAGACTAAGTTGTATCATATCACGAACATAGATTTTATCATATGGTTTGTGAACAAATTCGGTCATAAAATTATCTATTTTTAGAGATTAATGAATATTTGTAAATTTTATAATAGTATTTTTTTAAATAAACTATATGTCAGAATCATCTAGTGAACCAACAGATCATGAATTATTTGTAACAGAATTTCCAAAGGGTAATTTTGGAATTGTAGATTATCTACAAGGTCGTGTACATTTTGCATTAATGGATCAAATGAAATTAATGCATAAATCAGGAATGAATCAAGAACAGATCAAAGAAGCAATACTAAAAACAGTATCAGAAATTGTAGAAAATTTTGAACCTAAAAAAGAATCAGAAAGTTCTTGATTGTAATTTACTAGATTCCATCATCAAAATTTTATGACATTTGCAGTAACAATTCGTATGAGGTAAATCATTATCATTTCGATACTTGCATTCTTTTGTATGTTCAATGTCAATTGGATTTTGCATCAGTATACATTAAAAAATCAATAAAATAAAGTTATGAAAATAGAGATTAATTTCAGAACAAGTAATCAAAAGTATTACTCATCTGAAATTAACCAAGATGATCCTATAGCATCTTCCCAGTTAGTTGAGGTGTTGTTATCATTCATGAATATAATAAATCAAATTTGCATTTAAAAGAGATGAATGATTGATCAGTAGGAATGTTATGAATGATTTGATAGTGATTCTTTATATGGATTTCAAGCGATTATTGAGAATTGTTCATAAGTAATGAATGAAATGTTTTAGATTTCATTATTTTTTTTGTTATGGGCAGTTCTTTCAAAATAATATTCTTGTTTTTTCAAATCTTTTTCAGAAATTATTCTACATTTTCGCATTGGTACAAGTCTGGATATTTGTTCATACGTAGTCATATCTCGAACATCTGCTGCAAATGCAATTTGCAATAAAGGAGGTTTTTCTTCAATCATAGGTTTGGCTTGTTCATAACCTCCACTTTGTATCATACCAGTTCTAAATAGACCAATGTGTTCAGAACTTTTAGAAATTTGAGGATCTTCATAACAGCAGATTGAAAATTCACCATTATCTTTTTCAACAATTGTTAATCGAGTAAACTTGTCACTCCATTCTTCTATTTCTTGGGCAATAGTTGTTGCTTCCTTTTTGTCTTCAAAAACAGTAGAGACCACCAACCTATCTTTTTCATAAGCCCAGGATATACCATAAAAATTATCATGCCAATCAATTTCAAAGGACATAACATAGATCAAAAAAATCGCAAATTAATGCTTTGCATTTAAAAATATTTTCAAGTAAATTAAAAGGTGAATAGGCTCGAAGCAAAATCCCGTTTGGTTTCCTTTAGAGCATTTCACTCATGGGGTAATGGCGAACCTATTCCTAATACAATTAGTAAGATGTTATGGTAATTAAGTATAATTTTTTTATGTAATTTTTACAAATCATAATAAAAAAATTACAGATCATAATAAAAAAATTACAACTTTTTATCTGAATTTCGTAAATTGAATTGTTTTAAAAAAATTACAAAACAGAATATTCCTTTTTTGATTCAACTAGATCTAACAATAATTTTTTTGTAAAAGGATCAAACAAAGATTGATCTAAAATATTTTTTAATTCAAATATAATTACTCTAATGCCTATTTTTCATTGAATCAGATTTTTTTCTAGATTTACTATTTCTAGGATGTGTTCTTAACATATATCCACAACAAGGGCACCATATTCCTTCCCAGTTGATAAAAATTTCACATATTTGACATCTTTTTTGCCCAGCATTATACCGACTTCCACTAATAGTTTTTTTTGCACTGAACTGTGTACAAATTTTTTTACAAACCATTGAAATCAACAGAAATATGAGTTTGTACATCTACAACGTTCTTACAACAATTACAAATGGTAGTTGTGATTAAATGACATTTTAAACATAAATCTAATTCTTTAATTTCACATCCGCATAATCTACATAATTTATTATTCATTTTAAAAAAAAGAAGAACTCACCTACTACCTAATTATTAGATAAGACAGATAGGATAGGCATTGCGTCCCATTCATACATGGAATAATTTAAAATTCCAGAACAAATTTGATCATATTTTTTGAAAAAGTCATCTGCTTCCTTTTTTGTAGCCTCAAAAACAGCCATACCTGTGACATCGTCATTAAATGGACCAGACCACATAATTTTGCCTGCACTTTGCCAATCATCGGTTAGACTTTGGATTTGAGGAGCAATTCTTTCAATATCCGAGGGATTTACTTCATCTTTAAACACTGTAATAATGACCCAAGGTTTTGTTTCATTTTGACTCATAGAAAAAATTCTCAAATATCCTTTTAAAACTAAATAACAATCTCACATCATAAAATAATTTTATGAAACAAATTAATGAATAAAAATTATTTTTCAGATAATTTTTGTAAATATTTATCAATTTCATGCAAAGCAAGTTTATCCCTTCCTATCACATCAAATTTTTGAAGAATAGATTCAAACAAATCTTCTTCTTCTATTTGTTCACGAACAAACCATTCTAAAAATATACTAGTTCGATGATCATTTTCATTTTGAGCAGATCCATAAATTTTATCAATAGATTTTGTAACTTTTTGTTCATTTACTAATGAATTTTTCAATGCCTGTTCAAGGGATTTTGTATTTTGTTTTGGTTTGTCTATAGAAGGTATTACAGTGTGAATTTTTAGATCATTTAGATATTGAATAATTTTAAGCATGTGGTCACGTTCTTCAGAAGAGTGATTTTTGAAAAAGGATGAAGCACCATCGTAACCATTGACATTACACCAAGATGATATGTACAAGTAATAATTTGAAGCATTTGCTTCCATGGCTATTTGATCATGTAGTAAATTCAATATTTTTTTAGAAATTTTCACATTTAGTCTTCAATTTAATTAAATTTAAAGAATTCTAAATGAATATGCAAAAATAAAATCAATTTCTAGAACTATTATGGAAATAATGGAAATAGTAATACCTGGATTAATCATTTCAGCTGTAGGAATTATGGTAGGTACAAGAATCTGGGCTATGTTTAGAAAATGACTAAAAAGTAATAATATAAAATTACCACTATGATGCTTTTAAAAAATAAGTAAAATATAACAAAAAGTCTTGTAATATGATACAAATTGGATAATGCAAAAATTGCTTTGATATCAGGGTTTGTTACAGTTGTCGTATTGTCTATTTCATTACTGTTTGTGTAAGAATGTCTTAAAGACAAATAAAAAATTCCAGTACATTTGTTTACTAGTAATTAATGAAATTATCATGAGGAAGACATTAGGAGATTATAACATTGAAAAATCATCATCTTCAGATGTAAATAATATCAGTTGGTCACATAAAAAATCTAATGACGATAAAAAACCTAAAAAGAAAAAAATTATTAAAAAAAGTCAAATTCCACCAGGAACAAATATTATTTATAAAAAAAATGAGGATGAAAAAACAGTTTCCAAAAAAATAGTAAAAATAACTAACGAACAGAATTCTGAAAAATCTAAAGAAACAACAGGTAAAAGATTTGAAAATAAAGGCTCATCATTAGGGCAAGTTAAAGAAAGATCATATAAGAGGCCAGGAAGATAAACATCAAAAAACACTCTAAGATTGAAACAGTTTTAATTAATAAAAAAATTTGAAGGATTAAAGAAAATGTCAAGAATTAAAGAAAAATTTAAAGAATTAGAAAAACGAAATGAAAAAGCATTAATTTCATATATTATGCTAGGATTTCCAAATGAAAAAGCAACAATGTCTACAATACGAGGATTAGTAAAAGGCGGAGTAGACATTATAGAAATAGGATTTCCATTTTCAGATCCTTTAGCTGATGGTCCAGTAATTCAAAATGCAAGTACAGTATCACTTCAAAAGGGAACAAATGTTTCAAAATTTTTCAATATTGTAAAAAAAATCCGTAAAGAAACAGAGATACCACTTGTGTTAATGACATATACAAATATCCTACATCGAATGGGATATGACAAGTTCATCAAAGATGCAAAAAAAGCAGGAGTAGACGGATTCATTCTTCCAGACATGTCATTTGAAGAATCAAAAGACTACATACAGGCCGCAAAAAATAAAGCAGATACAATATTTTTAATTTCACCAAATACAACTAAAACTAGAATTAATAAAATTGCTAAAATTTCAACAGGATTTTTGTATCTTGTCGCAGTATTTGGAACCACAGGAGTAAAAACAAGTATCAAAAATTATACGTTAAAAGCAATCAAAAATGTAAAAAAACAAACCAATGGTAAAATTCCAGTGGGAATTGGTTTTGGAGTTTCAACTCCTGAAGATGTAAAAAAATACATCAAAGCTGGAGCAGATGCAGTAATCGTAGGAAGTGCATATCTGAAATTAATTGAGAAAACAAAGTCAACTGAACTAGAATCAAAAATAATGTCATTTACAAAAAGTCTAAAAAAACAAACTATAATTCAATGATTAGTTACTAGTCACACCATACAAAACATACAAAAACTAGATGTTTATTTCAATAATGTGCAGACGAAGTTTATTTTTGTCACTGGAGGAGTTATGTCTGGCCTTGGAAAAGGAGTAACAACTTCATCGATTGCTAAATTATTACAGTTATCAGATCAAAAAGTATCATGTATCAAAATTGATCCGTATCTAAATTATGATGCAGGAACCATGAATCCTGTAGCACATGGAGAAGTTTTCGTAACTGATGATGGAGGAGAATGCGATATGGATATTGGAAATTATGAAAGATTTCTTAATCAAGACATATCAAAAGATCATAACATCACCACTGCTCAAGTATATTCTTCAGTAATAGAAGCGGAACGTAAAGGAGAATATCTAGGGGCATGTGTACAAATAATTCCACATGTGACAGACGAAATCAAAAATAGGATTAGAAAAGTTGCTGAAGATGAAAAATTAGACTTCTTAATTGTAGAATGTGGTGGAACCGTAGGAGATATTGAATCACTTCCATTTTTAGAGGCATTAAGACAAATGAGAGTAGAAGAAGGTCCACAAGGAGTTATTTTTGTTCATGTTACATTAGCACCTTCATTAGACGTAGTAGGGGAGCAAAAAACAAAACCAACACAACATAGCGTTCAGGAATTAAGAAGAATAGGAATTCAAGCAGACTTTTTGGCAGTAAGATGTACAAAACAATTAGAAGAAAAAACTAAGAAAAAAATTGCCATGTTTACTAATGTAACAACCAAAGACGTATTGTCGTGTCATGATGCAAAATCAATTTTTGAAGTTCCTCAGATGCTTTATGATCAAGGGATAATGGATTCAATATTTACAAAATTTGGAATAGTAGGAATGGTTAATGCATCAGCAAATTGGGACAAATGGAATGAAATAGCACGAAACATGGTAAATCATGAAGAGAAAAAAGTCAGAATTGCAATGGTTGGAAAATATGTTACTCTAGCAGATAGTTATGTTAGTGTCAATCACGCATTAAAACATGCAGGTGCATCAATTGGAAAATCAATCAAAATTGATTGGATAGATTCAGAATCAATTACAGATTACAATCAACTATCAGATTATGATGGAATCTTAGTTCCAGGAGGATTTGGAACAAGAGGATCAGAAGGAATTATTCAAACTGCAAATTATGCAAGGGAAAAAAATATTCCATATCTGGGAATATGTTTTGGATTCCAATTAGCAGCAATAGCATTTGGCAGAAATGTCCTAAGTTTAGAAGATGCAAACTCAACAGAAATTAATGCAGACACAAAAAATCCAATTGTAGATTTACTACCAGAACAAAAAGATGTTTCAGATATGGGCGGTTCATTAAGATTAGGTGCAAATGAAGTAATCATAAAATCAAATACAACCGCACAAAAAATTTACAATTCAGAGTCAATTAGCAAACGTCATAGACATAGGTATGAAATCAATAAAGAATACATTCCAGAGTTTGAAAAAAACGGATTGATATTTTCAGCAGATAGTGATAATGGAAAAAGAATGGAAATGCTAGAAATTCCAGAGCATAAATTCTATCTAGGAGTACAATTCCATCCCGAGTTTAACAGTAGACCGGGATTCCCCGAAGAAGCATTTTCAGCATTTATCAAGGCATCTGCAAATTAATTATTATTCAATTTTAGAAATTTCATAGATCTTTTGTCTTGCATCTCTAATGGATACTTTCTTTTTGACATATCCTTTTTTCAGTAAATGACTTAATGCCAATCTGACTGTTCTATCAGGAAGTAGCGTTTTATTTGCCAAGTCCTTTTGTGTCAATTCACCCTCATACTCTAACGTTTTTAGTAATAATTTGGAGCTAGGAGGCATACTCAATAGATCTTCAGCAAGATGAACTTTTTTTGCCAGTGCAGATATTCCAGTAGTGTCTTTTTTTAGACGAATAATTTTTGCAGGAGGGATAAATTTGGAACATTCAACTGTTTTTTTTACTTTGTATCTATCCAGTCCATCTAAGACAACTTCACAATGCAATCTAGCAGAAATATCATCAATTTCAATAAAGCTTGAATTAGAAACAATTATCGGTCTTCTTGTTACATCAAGGGAGTTTACTGAAATAATTTCAAAAACAGCAGAATCTTGAAACAGTACAGGCCCTCCAACAGACATTGAATACGCAGAAGATCCAATAGGTGTAGAAACAATTATTCCATCACCATTATCGTGCCATACCTCATCACCATTTACACGTAAAGTATGTTCCATCAACATTGCACTTTTAGATGAAAATACTGCAACGTCATTTAACACAGGATAGACATTTTTTCCATCAATTTTAACGCCAAGTCTTGGAACTTCTTCAATACTAAAATTTTGTTTTTTTAAAATTTGTACATAAGAAGAAAATTCTTTTAATTCTATTTGAGCTAAAAATCCACTTGATTCACCTTCATTAATTCCTAATACAGGAGATGTTGCATCAAAAGTTCTATGAAAATAATTTCTAACTCCCTTATCCCCACCTAAAACAATAATGCAATCAGCAGGTTTGTTTTTAGATTTTGTAATACTAAATGAATCAATGTCAGCATTGTTCAGTATTTTTTTAATAGTTTTAGAAGCAGATTCAGAAGTTCCAGAACCATATATTCCAATTTGCATTAGTCTACAAACCTCAAATGAATAATAAAAGAATAATGCATCATAAATCTCGAAAATCTATTAAATTATAAAAATAAGAACCATTATTTTCGATATCACCTTTTTTAGGAATTTTTTGCAATCCAACATTATTTGATTCAAGTGCAGCCTGTGCAGAGCCTGCAGCAAAACAAAATGCCCACAAAAAGTCCTTTTCCTTAATCATCGTGCAAGCAAATGTGGAACAAAAAATATCTCCAATTCCAGTAGTATCATGAACGTGTTTATTTGGTAATTTTAAAGAGTAAACTCTATTTTTTACTAAAATCGAAACATCTGTTTTGTTAGTTAGTATCACATGTTCAATTCCTTTTTTTTGTAATGCTAGCATCATTTCATCATGAGTGCCATCAACAATATTTTTTCCCTCTTCGGGATTTATTTTAATTGCATTTACATTTGTTAAATCAAGATCAGTTTTTTGAAGAAAAACATTATTTTTAGAATCCTTTTGTCTCAAAAACCCTTGAGGATCTACAAATACAAAATTAGAATTTTGTTTAATTTTTTTAAAAACATCTTGAGAAATTTCATGAAATATAGGACTAACAATATGTGCATCTGCATTAACATCAGAGTATTCTATTGGTTCACATTCATTTGCAATTTTTAGAGTTCTATCACTACCAGTAATTGAAATTGAAAATTTAGTAGTATTTTTGCTCGAATCAGGATTGATTAAATTAATTTTATTGTCATTCAAGTATTGCTTTGGGAAGTCTGCACCATATTTTGTAAAAAGATCAACATCAAATTTTAACTCACGTGCCATTAGTCCACAGTAACATGCAGCACCCCCAATTTGCTCATATGAATTTCCTGCAATTGAAATAGTATCTAGTGCACAATGTGAATAAATTGCTATTTTTTTCATTTCTTTAGTTTTTAGACATAGCAGATTTAGTTTTTTGCATTTTCATTCTTCTGACATTCATCACATAGTATCACTCCTTTAGAAAGATGTAATTTTACACCAGAGCTGAAACAAACATGACATAATCCCTCCAATTTGACCATTAGTTATTAGGCAAACTAGGATTAAAAGATGAAGTAAATTTTCTCAAAATTTAGGCATAAATGTATGATTTTTGGTAAATTCTACAAGATTATAAGTAGGCTAAAAGGCTGGAATTCATGCCACTAAAACGTGCAAGTAGAGGTCGTACAAAGGGAGGAAAAGGCCTCTTCAGGAACAGTTCAATGTACAAACTGTGGACAAACAGTTCCAAAAGATAAAGCCAAAAAAGTTACTTCCAAATTAAATCTTGTAGAACATACATTAGCTAAAGAATTACGAGCACAAGGTGCATACATTGCATCACCAACAGTATTGAAACATTATTGTATTTCATGTGCAATTCACTTTAAAATTCTTAAAATTAGATCTGAAGATAACAGAAGAAAACGCGGTAAACTTCGATAGTATTATTCATCAATATTTTTTGCAGTGTAAATCATTCTTTGAATTAAAGTAATTCCTGCAATTATCACTACAATAATTACAGCATAATCCATAAAACCAAAAATACCAATTACTGCAATTACCAAAAGCCTTTCAGCCCTTTCACCAATTCCAATTCCCTGAAGTTTGATGTTAATCAAATCAGATTTTGCCCTAGCATAACTAACTAGCAAAGACAAAGTAATTGCAAGTAATACAAGATATGGTTCTGCATATCCACCAACTAAAATACCCAAAAATATTGCAACTTCAGAAATTTTATCAAACATTGAATCAAGGTATTCACCTTTTTTGGAAGTCTTACCAGTTACTCTTGCAACCTGACCATCAACCATGTCAAAGAATCCTGAAACAAGTAACAAAATACCTCCAATGATTAATCCAAACTCCATACCCATGCCATAAACTGCAGCAGAAGCTAAAGCAATTACAAGTCCTACAACAGTCCAAAAGTTTGGAGACAGTCCAGTTGCAGCAAACCCTTTGCCCATTTTTTCAAGTGCAGGACGAAGAGATTCACGTAAATTATTTAACACAAAATACACCCAAAATACCATCTAATAAACTAGATTCCTATAATAGAGCCCATCTAACGACCAAATTAAGCAGAAAGTTTTAGAAATTATTTTTCGGATCAATGTTCATTATTGGTCAATTCTGGTTATTTCTTTCCTAGTTTATCAAAACCATCTTTATCATATCCTTTTTCGTTGAATGCTGTTCCAGTTGCTTTGTGATTTCCTTCTTTGTTGAATCCGGCAGTATTAAACAAAGTATGAGTTACTAGGTGAGTACCATCTTTATCAAAATTATTTTTATCATATCCGTTTTTATCATAGCCTTGTAACTCATAC
>Ga0208407_1000521_pt1 | contig 17959 bp, 18 predicted proteins | sample ETNtaG_9_FD_185775 | JGI IMG/M metagenome (GOLD analysis project Ga0208407, IMG submission 185775) | Marine microbial and viral communities from oxygen minimum zone, Eastern Pacific Ocean - ETNP201406SV69 (SPAdes) (version 2) | ecosystem: Environmental > Aquatic > Marine > Oceanic ...
GAATTATTGACCAGAATAAAACGTAGCAAATTCCTGAAGATCCTCTTCTTTTAAGGCTGCAACCATCGATGACATGAGGGACGACTGAGGCCCTTTTTTTGTTCCATTTTTATAACCCATTAAGTCACTTAAGATTTTATCAGCCTCTTGCCCGGCCAGTTTAGGACCAATTCCACCTTCACCGTTTACTCCATGGCACCCTTGACATAAAACGGTTTTTTCTTTGATGTCTTGGGCGTACAGAGGGCTGTTATAGCCATTAACAATAATAAGCAACAGAGCAATAAATTTAATTGTATTTAATTTCATTGATTTAATTTCAACCTCCCATGCTGGAACGATCAGTGGGATAAACATTTTTTGGTCGTTCCAGCTTTTTATCTGTCGATGCTCCAGCCGCCTCATTAGGGGAATACCGTCCTATTGTGACAAGGTCCCAAATCAAGATGACCAAGCCCAAGGCTGTTATCCATCCAAAAATCATTCTCCAATCCATTGACAAAAGAAATGTTGGATCAGTTTGAGCCTTAAAGAATCCACTCCATGTCGAACCCTCTGTCGCCCTTTCAATGAAAGCTTGTTGGTAACCGGCGACTAACATCGCAATTGTCATTCCTACAACACCTAGGTTGAGAAGACCCAAAGAGGTCTTCCACTTCCATCCGTTATCTGTAAGATTTGAACCCATCGCCACATTTCCTCTCCATTTTTGAATGGCCATGTAAAACATAGCAATATTTATCGTTACATAGGCTCCAAAGAACGCGAGGTGACCATGCGATGCTGACCACTGAGTGCCGTGAGTGTATAGGTTAATTTGGGGCAATGTTTGCATAAACCCAAAGACTCCAGCCCCGAAGAAATTCCCAAATGCATGGACGATGAGCCATGCTAAGGCAGGATTGTTTGTGGATTTAAATTGCTTGACGCCTGAGTCATAGATCGCATGAACCAGCATTGCAACAAGTGGTATGGGCTCCAATGCTGAGAAGAAACCACCAATGGTCAGCCAGTATTCGGGCGTCCCTATCCAAAAGTAGTGATGCCCTAAGCCCAATATACCTGAGCCAAACATTAAGGCCACTTCTATATAGAGCCATGTCGTGACTATGCGACGATCCGCTTTGATGGTTTTAATTAAACCCCATGCCATGATGCAACCGATTAACACTTCCCAAGTTGCCTCAACCCATAGGTGAACAACCCACCACCACCAGAACTGATCCATAGAAATATTTTCACTATAGAACATGCCGGCAAGGTAAACGCCTGCCAATGCTGCAAGATCCAGTACGATTACGCCTGAGATCCCACTCCATTTGCCTTTCATAAAGGTTGCGGTGATGTTATAGAAAAAGATGAGCATGACTGCAACGATTCCTATGTCTGCCCATCTCGGGGCTTCTATGTACTCTCTGCCTTCATTGATTAACCAAAGAGAAGTCTGATTTCCACCCCCACTTTGTACAATTAAAAATACCAATACTACTATTACTACAGCGATGGTTAAGACCCAAAATCCTAAGTTAGCTATTTTATTTCCCACAAGTGTGGTTTGTGCTTCTTCTTCAACCAACCAATATATAGAGCCCATAAAACCATAGAGAAGCCAGATAATCATTGCATTGATATGGACCATCCGATTGACATTAAAATCAATAACCTCATATAAAAAACCTGGACTATTGAATTGAATCCCAGCCAACATGCCAAAGATAATCTGTGCGGCAAAAAGAATGATTGCAACACTGAAGTATTTGACAGCAATTTTTTGTCCGGAATTGAGGTTCTTTGTATCTAAAATGTGTTCAATCATTTTTCTTCATCCTGCTTTATGGGTTTAAAATTCGCTGGAAATCCATTTGTGTCAATGGAGGACATCCATTTCAAGTAAGCAATGACTGCTTTTGCTTCTTGCTCAGTTAAATCCATGTTGGGCATTTTTCTATTCGAACCAAAGGTCCTCGCATTACTTTCTGGATCCAATAGAAAATTTAGCATTAAAATCTCCCTGATCGATTCATTGCCCCAACTTGGATCTAACCAGGCTTTGGTTAGATCTGGAGCGTAATACGCACCATTGCCAAGCAATGTATGACAATTCATACAATTCTTAGCTTGTATTGTTAACTTTCCTATGTTGATGAGTTCATGCGATTGTTCTTCATTGAGTAACTCCCCAAACAAGGGTGCTTCTTCCCCAATAACGGGGACCAGTAGGTTTCGCTTTTCATCATGACGATAAAATATCTTGTTATTAATGACTGTGTAGTCAGGAACTCTGTTGGATCCGGCAGTAATTTGATCGACAGTGTCAAACGTGAGAAGGATTAAGATTAAAAACATAAAGCCGGTAATGAAAATTGCAGTTTTTTTCCAAAATTCTTCTGATGACCACCATATATTGTTATTCATATCTTTTTTCTCCTTCTGAGTAATTTCTATACTTCACCTCGTGACTCAGGCGCCAAATAAATTTTGGTGCAAACCAATATCCTGTCAGCATGATTGTCATGATTGCTATCCATATTCCCTCCAATGACAAAAGAGATGAGAGTATTGATGTTGAAAAGACCAATAAGCCAAAAAATAAATAACTAAAATAAAGCAGCTCATTTTTTTTTCTTATTCGGTAAAGCGCATAAAAGGCAGCATAGAAAGCTGCAAAGGTAATCATTAATGCAGATGAAATACTTGTTAGGATGATTGCTTCTAGTGTCATTAAAGATGCCTGCCTTATCTAATCAATGCTGTTAAGTGGAATTTTAGGCAACAATTAAAATGATTCCATGACAAAAAACAACGCCTCAATGACAAAAGACATCACCGGTTTGATGTATATCAATGCAGCAATTCTTTGTGTTGGAATGATGCCTTTGGAATAGATGTAGATTTGGGGAGCAACACCTATTCCTCGGGCATCTTAACTGAGGGAGTACCTCAAGACATTGATTGCATTGCCATCATTTGCAAAGATCGCCAGCATGACTATCAACAAGATTGGCGGCAATAAAATAGTATAAATGAGCGCCACTCTTTCCCAGGCTAGATGCATGAATACAGAGACAATTAAGCCTGCTTTTAATAAGGCAAGAATGGTTATCAGAACCCATCGAACCATGCCCTCTAAATTGACGTAGTCAATGTAATATGACAGAGCGCTAAGAATAAATAGGGCCAGCCAAGCAATCATGTAAAAGCTGATTGGATGTGAATTGTCCGGTTCTGCTTTTGGATAAAAGCTCGGGTGTTTAAAATTTGTATCATCATTCATTTGTTGCTCCTTACCACAGGTAGAAAAATGCGAATATAAAGACCCAGACCAAATCAACAAAATGCCAATACAGGCCTGCAACTTCAACTATTTGGTAGTCATCGATTCCGTCATAGCGTCCCGCCAGCACTCTTTTTGAAACGATGCTTAAATAAATGACTCCGATCAAAACATGCAATCCATGAAAGCCCGTGATCATGAAAAAGAATGATCCAAATTGTTGAGCGCCAAAATCATTTCCCCATGGTCTGATGCCTTCATCGACGATGAGTTTCGTCCACTCAAAAGCCTGCATACTTACAAAAGCAATCCCACCCAGAACGGTGAGTAACATGAATATTCCTGTTTTTCGTTTGTCTTTTTTATTTGCGGCATTGACCGCAATAGCCATTGTTCCGCTAGAGCTGATGAGAATGAATGTCATGATGGCAATGAGCAGCAAAGGAACATCGGTTCCACCCACATGCAAAGCAAATACTTGGCTGGTATCTGGCCATGAATCAACCACAGTCAATCTTATGGCCATGTATGAAATCAAAAAGGTGCCAAAGATAAAGGTATCACTGATGAGGAATATCCACATCATCGCCTTACTCCAGCGAATCTTGAAAGTGCTTACATCGGAGGACCAATCTTTTACAAGATCATTCATGACTGCTTCCCCCTTCGGTTTCTGCTTCCAATGGAACATTTTGAGGAATGTAATCCTCACTGGCACCCGGGACAGAATAGTCATATGGCCACCTGTGAACCGTGGGTAATTTATTTGGCCAGTTACCATGACCAGGAGGCATGGTGGTTGTTTGCCACTCTAAAGTGGTTGCTTTCCAAGGGTTTTTTTCAACTTTTTTACCCTTAAAATAACTCCAGACGATATTAAACAAAAAGAGGAATTGGATCAAACCAACCACGATGGATGCCAAAGTGATGAAGACATTCATGTCGTGCAAAGAATCAGAAACATAGGCCAGTCCTTTAAAGTCGTAATATCGCCTTAAAACCCCACCGAGCCCTAAATAATGCATCGGTATATAGATCAAATAGGCGCCAGCAAATGTTCCCCAAAAATGAATTTTTCCGAGAAAGTTATTCATGGTTCTTCCGGTGATTAATGGGAACCAATGATGCACACCCCCACATAAAGCCAATATCGGGGAGATGCCCATCACCACATGAAAATGACCCACCACAAAATAGGTATCTGAGAGCTCTACATCTACACTGACATTCCCTAAAAAGAGCCCGCCTAAGCCACCGATGATGAATGTAAAGATAAAACCAACCGCGTAATACATGGGCACGGTCATGTGTATATCGGCTTTCCATAAAGTGAGCACCCAGTTATAGACTTTGATGGCAGTTGGAATGGCAATAATCAGCGTGGTGGTGGCAAAGAAGAATCCCAAAACAGGATTCATGCCAGCAACAAACATATGATGAGCCCAAACTATAAAAGAAACTGCTGTGATGGCGATTAAAGCCCAAACCATCATTTTATATCCGAAGATATTTTTTCTTGCATGACAACTGATCAACTCAGAGACAATACCAAACATGGGCAATGCAACAATATAGACTTCAGGGTGTCCAAAAAACCAGAATAGATGTTGGAAAAGCAATGGGCTCCCGCCTTCATATTCCGTTCCAAATACATTGGTCACATGCTGTCCAAATTGAAAGATATCTGGCATAAAGAAACTGCTGCCGATGAGGCGATCTAAAAGCAACATTATCCCAGCGACCAGTAAAGCGGGAAACGCAAGGAGTCCGATGACTGTAGCGAGGAAAATACACCAAATCACTAACGGCATCCTCATCAAAGTCATGCCTCTTGCTCTTGACTGCAAGACGGTGGTTACATAGTTGAGTCCACCCATCGTGAATGCGATTATGAAAACTGCTATAGACAAGATCATCATGACAATGCCCCAGTCGTAACCAGGGGTTCCAGGAAGCAGTACTTGCGGAGGATACAGCGTCCACCCCGCCCCTGTTGGCCCTCCTGGAACCAAGTAACTTGCAAAGAGCAATATCACAGATAGCGCGTAAAAATGAACACTCATCATATTCACAAATGGGAATGCCATATCTCTGGCTCCGAGCATGAGTGGAATGAGAAAATTACCGAACCCCCCAAGTAAAATAGCCGTTAAGAGATAGATCACCATAATCATTCCATGCATGGTGATGCTTTGATAATAAGTATCTGGGGAAATATCAAATAACCCCGGGAAGCCAAGTTGCAACCTCATTACCATTGATAAAATGACACCAACCACTCCTGTTAATAACGATAGAGAGAAATATTGAATTGCGACAGTTTTATGATCTTGTGAAAAGACATATTTTGTGAGCCATGACTTCGGATGATGAATCGTCTGACCTTCATAAAAAGTTTGATTGAGCTCGGCATCTTGCATAAATTTCCCCTTATTCATTCGTCTCGTTTAATGTCTCAATGTATTCAACAATCTGATCTAGCTCCTCATGTGACAGACCATAACTAGGCATGATGGGCGGGTAATCCTGCAGAACCTTACTGTTTGGCGATACAATTGATTCTTCCAGATAGTAGTGATCAGCAATAACTTTTTCGCCATTGCTCAGTGTTCGTTCTTCACCGGCCACCCCTTTCCATGAAGGCCCAATTCCATTGGATCCGTCAATGCTGTGGCATGCCGTGCAACCCAAACGGATGGACAGCATTTCCCCCGATACAATTTCTTGTTTATCTGCATCGGGAGGCAGGTTCAGTGAAGTGTTTGCAAATATTATTTGTTCCGAGAGCCATTGTTTGTATTTTTCTTCAGACTCAACAACCACCAGACCCCTCATATAAGTATGTTGAAGACCACAATATTCAGCACATAGGATTTCATATTCACCCTCGACATTGGGTTCAAACCACAAATTTGTTAATTGACCTGGAACCAAATCCATTTTTACTCTGAATTGAGGCACATAGAAGTCGTGTAGGACATCTTTCGATCTTAAAGAAAGGGCAATAGGTTGATTGACCGGTAAATGCAGGGTACTGGATTGAATCAATATATCGTCTTGTGCATATTTGTCATCAGGATCCAAGCCAAAACTATTTTTTATTCCAAAATGTTTCGGGTTGGTTTTTCCAAATGTATTATCAGCACCTGGCAATCGAAAACTCCATGTCCACTGCTCACCGATCGCTTCAATTCTTAACGAGTCTTCTGGCTCATTGATCAGCTGACTATAGACCATTAGCCCCGGAGCTAAGAGTGCAATGACCCCTATTGTAGTCAATGCAATAAGCCACCCTTCGACTTTATTATTTCCGATTTGATATTCTGCTTTGCTGTTTTCTCGGTGCCTAAAACGAATTAGGCAATAACAAATAAATAAGCTTAATACAACAAAGACAACTCCACTGATTATCAGAGTCATTAATGTTGCTGTATCCATATCGCCCCAGTTTGATGCAAGCTCTGGGAACCAGAATTGATTTTCAATGGAATAGTAGTTAAAGAAAACTACCATTATTGTGAACAGGGCAAAAACTATAGAAGCCGCCATTTGAATCCCCTATTTTATAAAATTATGTAAAAGACCAAAAGCCAATCAGAATTGCGACACAGAAAGAGGCAACTATTGATATCCAACTGATCGCATCATCCAACTGTGCATGTTTATATCCTCCGTATTTATCTCCCCAATTCATATTATTTCTCCTCATCAATAAAGTGTTATTTTTTTGTCAGTCTTAAGATGGCTCCATTCTTGGATCGTTCTTTTTTTGTTAAAGGGATCGTTTGAATGGGATAGTTTTTAGATTTATTTCTACCAGGGCCTGGAATTGAAAAAACTCTATCATTGGCATTGGATTGCCTAAAACTCTCAACATCGATCTTCCAACCAAGGCTCTTAAATTCATTCAGCCATTTTCGATATTCAGCAATGGGAGCATCCGCAGGAACAAGAACTTCTTCACTAAATTTTGAAGGGGTTTGTATGGGGGCAACATCCTCTAGAACATCTATGTCTTGTTGAGCAATAGCAAAATTTCTTTCATGGATTGGTTCGTCCATTTTTGGATCCAAAAGAAAATTTCTGTTATTGATGAAAAATATTCTGGTTCGATTTTCATCTATGGGTTGTTCAAAGAAATATTGACGAAATTGTTGCTCAGGCGTGATTCTTATATGAGTGATCACTACATTTGGACCAAAGGTGCCTCCTCCTGCTTTGACTTTGCTTCTTTTGGGTTTTGTTTTCCCCCATAGCTCTTTGCCTTGCTTTATTTTTTTCTTGTCATCTTTCAATGGAGGTGCATCAAAGGTGTGCATGAACCAGAAACCCCAACCTTGCCGATGGTCTTCAATATCCATTGGGTTAACTTTGTAGGTTTCTCTGTATTTTGCTGAGAAACCATGCGTTGGGTGCACGAATTCGTTGTGTGCAGGATCAATGCCATTCTCAATGGATCTTTCGTAATAGTAATCGACATCGAAACAAACGACCTCATTGGTTCTCCATCCTTCTTGATTGTATTCTTCGATCTCCAATATGGGGGGTCTTTCTCTTTCTTCAAGATTCCCAAGAAATGCAAAGACTATTCCATATCTTTCCTGGACTGGATAGCCATCAATTTTTGCTCTTGAGGGGATTTGCTCTGAATCAAATCCCAATGAAGGAATGGTCACACACTGTCCTTTCCCATTAAATTCCCATCCATGGTAAGGGCATACTATTGCGTCATCGATGATTCTCTTTGTTTTCTTATCGCCATTCCATTTCCCACTAAGGGATCCGCCTCGATGACAACACGTATCGCTGATCACATTAGCCGAACCGTCTGAAGATCTAAAAGCAACCAGATTTGTGCCTAGGACTTTCACTCTCTCGGGTTTATCTGGTAATAGCTCTTTTGAGAGAATAATCGGATACCAAAAATTTATAAACATATTGCACAATTGAGTAGTAATTTAATGAATATATTAATCATTCCCAGGATCTATTCATTGATGGCAATCAAATAAGTATTGATTTAAATCAATTGATAACCCTCAGGTCTTTTTTTGGGAAAGAATTGCAACCCATAGAATGATTCGAAATATAAAATTTTAGATCCATTTTCTGAAATGTATTCAAATAACCGTTACAATTGAAATTATTGGGTTTTACACTCTTTTATTGTTTATATTGGGATTGATATGATTAAAAAATTTATTAAAGGAACTTTGAAATGGTCATTTCTGACATTCATATTGGTGATGATGACCAGCTTTGTTCCAGCGACATTCGGCCTGTATGGACTCTATTGGGAAAGATGGACTACTTCGATACTGGGTAACCCATTAAGCCCAAGGTTTTCATGGTACAAGCCATTGGAACTGACGCCTGGGAATTTTGTGGCTCCACTGGAGTCAGGCCCAAGCTTAATCCCTCAAGATGTTTTTGAGGCAGCCAGCAACTATGCCGAAGAAAATAATAGCAATAGCTTAGTTATTCAGCATGAAGGAAGGATTGTTTTCGAAAGATACTGGAATGAGACTCAATCTGACTCGTTATTTGGTCTGCATTCTCTGACAAAGACCATGAATGCAATCATGATGGGACATGCAGTCGAAGATGGCTATATCGAGTCTGTCGATATGCTTGCAAGTGTTTTTATTGAAGAATGGAAAGGCACTCCTAAAGATTCGATTACCATCCGTGATTTACTCAATATGGCGGGCGGTTTAAAGGAAGACTATAATTTCTCACCTACATCGCAAAGAATTCAAAGAGTGATGGGCTTGGATATTGCCACTGCCAATATTGACATCGGAGTCGATTCCCCTCCCGGCACAGTTTTTTCGCATGTGAATCCCAATCCTCAAATGCTTGGAATCATCATTCAAAGGGCATCCGGGAAGCGATTCAGCGAATATTTCTCGGAAAAAATATGGCAACCACTTGGCGCTAGGGATGCCTTCTTCTTTGTTGACCAGGAAGGTGGCATGGTGCATACGGATTGTTGCATGTGGGCATCGATAAGGGACATGGTTCGTGTCGGGGAAATGTTAATGAATAAAGGCGTTTTTCAGGATAAGGAAGTATTGCCTCAGGGATGGGTGGATCAGATGATCACGCCTTCAAAGGCCAATCCCAACTATGGCATGCAGATATGGCTTAATAATGAATACAAAGAATTTAGACCGTACGATGCCCGCTTGGAGTCCTTTGCAAACATTCATAAAGAACCTTATCAGGCTGACGATGTTTTTTTTATGGACGGGATCGGTAAACAGAGGATCTATATTGTCCCATCAAAATCATTGGTGATTGTAAGGACTGGAGATAACTCAAGAGAATGGGATGATTCGATGTTGCCCAATCTATTGATTGATGCGATCGAATAGTGGTTTTACTGTTTAGCAGGATAAAACCAGTCAGGCCCAACACATTTCTCAGTCATCGGAACGACAAAAGCATTGTTTGAATTTGGGAAGTCTTCATTCACAGCGACGCCAGAGATGTCATCTCTTGATTGCATTGTGCAGTTAATCCCATCATTATCATTGTCAATCCAAGCGTATACAACTAAACCTGAGTTCCCTTCTCGATCATAAGAAAAGGTCCACTCAAAGCTTTTACTCTGGCTCTCAAATGAGTCAATTTCATAAAGGGGATGTTGCTGAAATCCAATGCCTGATTGTGCATGGTGGATGGAGATATAAACAATGCGCCCATTCAAATCATTGATTGAGGTGATCTCACCCGAAATGGTTATCTCCTCCTCTGTCTTTTCTGGCTCTGTGCAAGCTCCGAGGAATGCCGCTAAAAAGATCAAGCTTATTGCTATTTCTGATTTTCTTATAAATCGTTTCATTTCATTATTCTAATAAATAAAAACCGTGATGAGTGAAATTATGTTTATAATTTCATTATGCATTGGTTACAGAATAAGAACATTTATTTGCTTATATCAGTAATCTTTTTGTGTTCATGCAGTATTTTAGATTCCCAATATCAGCTCTCAAAGCCAAAGTACGAGGTGAAGACTGCTGATTTTTTTCTCGATTTTGAGGAGTTGGATAAGCAACTACCGATTAGGATTTCCTATCCAGTCGGCCAAACAAGATTTCCTGTAATCGTTTTTTCGCATGGCAATGGGTCCAAAGGAGACATGTATAAGGCCTTTACAGATTTTTGGGCAAGTCACGGTTATGTGGTGCTTCAACCGACCCATGTGGATTCAAAATCTCTTGGCTTTGTGCCTAAACGAAAAAACATGAGAGAAATGTATACACAGATGCTATTGGTGACGGATACCCGCCGTCAAGACATGAGCTTTATTATTGATTCACTCAATGAAATAGAAGATAAGTTTCCGGATCTTAAAAATAAGCTCGATGAGACCAAGCTAGTTGCGGCAGGACATTCAATGGGCGCTGCAACAGCCATGATTGTTTCTGGGATGACTTTGGTTAATCCCATGGATGGTTATGAGGAGACCTCCGACGAAGATCGTTTCAAGGTTCTTTTGATGATCAGTGATCCAACCAATATGGCACTAATGCCAGAGGAGCCATGGAAAGGTGTCAGAGTCCCTACTCTAATATCAACTGGCACAAATGATTTCAGTGATGTTGGGTCAGGCAAGATTAACGTGCCATTTAAGTATGAGATCCCAAGATCATTGCGCCATTCTCTTTCACCGCACCACTATGTTTTAGTGGATGGAGCGGACCATTATATGGGAGGGCTTATATGCCGTAATGATGTGCCCGGTCCTCTTCAGCACGAGGAGCTTAAGATTGCTGCACGCACCAGCACGGTCTTTCTTGATGCGTATGTTAAGAATGATCTTCGTGCTTGGCGAAGTCTGAAATTTGGTGATCTTTCTAAGCAAACAGGCGGGAAAGCATCCCATACTCTAAGATAGTCAATTATAGATCGAATACCTTTTCAAAGTTGCCTTCTAAGACTGCTTTCATTTCCAAGCCTGTATAGCCTGTTGACGCCATTGCCTCAATCATATTTTCCAGATGACTCGATGTGTAACCTGGAAACTGAGGGCCATCCGATCCATAGATAACTCGATCGACTAGGCCTTCTTCTTTCATGATCCTTAGATAATCGGGAAGAATTTCTGAGGCCTTTCTAGAACCAAGCGCCCCAGGCTCTATGAAGACATTGTCGTATTTTTTTGCCAGCTCAATGCATGAGTCCAGATAGGTCAGTTTTACCAGATAGCTGTCGTAACCACTGTGACCCAAAATGAATTTTGCATTAGGAAATCTTTTGATGGAATCCTCTAGATAGAGCGGATCAACATACGGCGGTTCCATTCTGGTATATGGGTTAGGACTTGTGCCGGTATGGATATAGAGAGGCTTTTGAAGACGTTGAGCAATCTCGTAAATGCCATCGAATCTCTTATCATCGAGCCTCATTTGTTGATGCGCATGAGCGAGTTTTATGCCAGTGGCATTGTATTGCACCAGATCCTTTTCCAGCTTATCGAGCTCTTGTTGTGCGTCTAGGTTCCAATGATCAGTTCTAATGCTATAAAAGCCAAACATCCTGTCAGGCTGATCCTTGATTTGTTCATAGAGGAATTCATTGCTGGCGATTCCAGTGGTATCTGGGCTATACACAGCAAAGACGCCCGCTCTTTGGATTCCAGCATTATCCATCTGCTTTAGTATCCCTTCTGTTTTAAGACCGTTACCAAGGAGGTTTGCGATTAGAAACCTGAATATCTTTGGAACTCTTTCAGAATAACGCTCTTTGTAGGGTTCTGTAAGTGCTTCCCAGGTTCCTGTATGAAGATGCATATCAATGGTGTCAATTTTGACGCCATCAATGGTGATGCCGTATTCAATTTCTGATTCATCTTTGATTAGATAATTGTATGCAATCGTTCCGAGAACGATTAGGACAAAACTTCTGACTAAAAACTTTTTCATATCTAAAATATATTACGCTATAGATTCATATTCAAACTTAAGATCAGTTTTTGTTATTTATTGGCTATCATTTTATATGGATTATTTAGGTCTTATCTGACCTGAGCCATTGACCAAGTATTTATAGCTCGTCAATTGTCTGGCGCCCACAGGACCTCTTGCATGGATTTTATCTGTAGAGATGCCAATTTCTGCACCCATGCCAAATTCACCTCCATCTGCAAATTGAGTGGATGCATTGCTTAATATAATTGCGCTTTGTATATTCCGAAAAAAATATTCAATGTCTGCATCGTTTTTGCTGATGATTGATTCTGTATGACCTGATCCAAACTGATTGATGTGACTGACAGCCTCTTTGACATCCTCAACCGCTTTTATTGAGACAATTGAATCAAGGTATTCCGTATGCCAATCTTCTTCTGTGGCTTTAGTGATGTCTTTATCCATTTGAAAGACTTCTTCATCTCCTCTCAGTTCACAACCAGAATCTTTCAATGCATGCATTATGGGCCCTAGGTGAGAGTCTAGACTGTCTCGATCGATCAGTATGGTTTCTGCCGCGCCGCATATCCCTGTTCGTCTCATTTTTGAATTGACTACAATTTGAATGGCTTGATCGATATCTGAACTGCCTTGGATGTAAACATGACAGATGCCTTCTAAGTGGCCGATAAAGGGTATTCTTGCTTCCGATTGAACCTTGGCCACAAGGCTTTTGCCTCCTCTGGGAACAAGTATGTCTAAGTTTCCATTGAGTCCCTTCAGCATCATGTCAACGGCTTCTCGGTCAGTGTCGCTAACCAATTGAACCGTATTTTGATCGATGTTATTTTCATTCAAGGCTAGACTAATCGAATCGTAAATAAGCTTGTTCGTTTCAATGGATTCGCTCCCTCCTCTCAATATAACTGCATTGCCAGATTTCAGGCACAGTACCGCAGCATCTGATGTCACATTGGGCCGGCTTTCATAGATGATTCCGATGACACCAAGCGGAACACTGACTTTGGAAATTATCAGTCCGTTTGGCCTGGTCCACTGTTCGATCGTTTCGCCAACTGGATCGGGCAATGAAACAACTTCCTCAATGGACTGAATCATTGAATCGATCCGCTGATCATCCAAGAAAAGTCTATCTATGTTTGATGGGGCGAGGTTTTTCTTGTTTGCGTTTCTAATATCAGCCTCATTGGACTGAAGAATTGCTTGTCGATTTGCATTCAGCTGCAATCCAATATCTGAAATCAATTTATTCCTTTCATCCGATTCAATGGATGAGAATGAGTCCAATGCTTTTGATGCATTTTCACCCATCTGATTCATGTATTTTTCAATCTTGTTATTCATTGTAATTCGCGATAAAAATGGTGTGTCGATCGGTGTTTTTTATGATTGAAATTGGTCGCTTATTCATTCCATTGGCAATGATTGTGCTGCAACCGGCTTTTAAGCAGATTTTTGCAGCCTTGATTTTTGTCTCAATTCCACCGCTTCCATATTCCGTCTTTGTTTTATTGCTCAGCATCTCTATCTCTGGAGTGATTCCTTCAACTCTCTTAATGAGTTTGGCATTGGGGTTTTCTCTCGGATCATCATCATACAGCCCATCCACATCAGAAAAGAGTATCAAGCAATCTGCAGAGACCAATTCACATACTTTTGCAGCCAATTGGTCATTGTCACCGTATTGAATCTCTTCCGTTGCGACTGTGTCGTTTTCATTGATGATTGGAATGACACCCAGCTCAATCAGCGTTTCAATCGTATTGCTCGCATTTTGATAGCGCCCACTGTTGTTTAGATCATCCAGGGTCAAGAGTATTTGTGCCGTTTTATGTGTTCTTTTGTTAAAGAGCTCTTGGTAGGCATGAGCCAATATTATTTGTCCGGATGCTGCTGCGGCTTGTTTTTCAGCCAGTTTCATTTTTGATTTTGAAATTCCAAAGTAATTTCCGCCCAAGGCAATGGCTCCTGAAGACACGATCAATACCTCATGTCCCTTTTCCTTGAGAGAAACCAATTCATCTATTAGGCTGTCTAACCATTCAGTATTCAATGATCTGTCCTTATCGATCAGAAGAGACGAACCTATTTTGATAACGATCCTTTTGAAATGGGATAATTCCATAAAACTTTACCTGACAGAATTTACAAAAGAGACAATGTATTACTGAATCGATGCATATTCAAATTTTAGATCACTTTCTTCTGCGCCTTCATCGAATGTATTGGCGTATAGATGACCAGAATATATTGCATGGACAACGGCACCTGGGGCATTGGAGTCCCCGATATTGTTGATTGATTTTATGCCTTGATCGCTGAGATTATTCTCAGAAATAAGCTCATCGAATAATCCTCTATGAGGAACCCTATTTCCGACAATCAGTAATGTTTCGTAGTTGGTTTCTCGTGTTTCATGAGATACGAGGTTTTTTGTTACGACATGATCCTTCTCAATAATTTGGATAATTTCCTCTTTATTGGTTTTGATATTTTTTTCATGAAGTCTCAAGGCAATCTCATTGACTTCATTGCTCATGAAACTCCAAGGAGAGACTGAAGGAAATGGACTTATAATGCTGACTTTTTTTCCTTGATTGGTTAGATGTTCAGCCAGCAGACCTCCCATGTAGTAATAGTCGAAGTCAAAAATGAGGACCTCATCCTCGGTCTCTGCACCATTAAAAATATCGTCTGGCGTCAAAACATTCGGCATTTTACCAATGTTAAATGGGGTTAATTTTTCATTGAGCAATGATAGGTTCCATTTTGATCCTGTTGCAGTAACGACATGATCAAAGCCGAGATCTAAGACGTCTTCTTTTTTTAGCTCATTGCCAAGAAAGGTCTCAACCAGTTCCGATTGACTGATTTGATTGTATCTGTAGTCGACGACTCTTTGGTAGGACGACATCCCAGGTAAGATTGATTCGTGATTGATTCTTCCACCCAGTTGGTCTTCTTTTTCAGCGATTGTCACTCGATAGCCTCTTTTAGAAAGAGTTGTGGCCGTCTCAAGCCCTGCGGGACCTCCGCCAATGACGAGAATATTGGAATCGGTAGACTTCGTCTTTGGTTTTTCTGGATGCCAACCCCTTCTCCATTCTTCTCCCATCGTTGGATTCTGAGTGCACCTGACCGGGATTCCTCCGTTGTAGCACGAGGCACAAATATTGCAGCCAATGCACTCTCTGATTTCATCCTCCCTCCCTTCCATTATCTTATTAGGTAAAAAGGGGTCTGCAATCGATGCCCTTGCGGCTCCAACAAAATCAAGAACGCCATCTGTGATTTGCTTCACCATAACATCCGGTGAGGTAAACCAACCCACTCCCACGACCGGTTTTGACGTGAGTTCTTTTGCAAAGCTGTTGTAAGGCCTCATGTGGCCTGATTCTGCAAATCTTCCTGAGGGACATTCTTTTGCCCATTCAGATAATTTCAGGTCCCATAGGTCTGGAAGTTCTCCAATCAATTCAAACAGCTCGTGTGCTTCGGATTCAGCATTATCGCTTTTGAAACCAAGCAATTCATCCGTGGAGATCCTGACTGCAATTGCAGCTTTTCCATCGACGGTTTCTTTCATGGAAGAAATGATTTCTGAGATAAGCCTCGCTCTATTTTTTAGTGAGCCGCCATATCCATCTGTTCTCTTATTGAAATCCGGATGAAGAAAATGATACGGAAGAAACCCCATTCCCGCATAACAGTAAATAACATCAAACCCTGCCTTAAGAGCCCTTTTTGTTGCGTCCACATGCCATTGAATGAGATTTTTGATGTCTTGTGAGTCCATAACCTTTGGAGAAGTAATTTGCATGGTGTCCAGCTCGGGCGGCCTTTGTTGGATGCCGGAGGGCGAAAGCGACGTTAGTCGGCTATGTCTATTTGGCGTATAGGCGCCGCCATGGAAGAGTTCAATCCCTGCCAATGCGTCATGCTCGTGCACAGCCTTGACCATGAGTTCATGTGCTGGAATATCTGCATCGCTCCAGATTCTTGAAAAAGGAAGCGGTCTATCGTCACTCGATGGATGAATGGAGCAGTATCCTGTATTGATTACACCCCATCCGCCTTCCGCCTTTATTCCTCTTTGTGCAGCTCTGGTTTTTGGCATGTCATTGCCTGAGCCCATAGCATGAGGCACTTGATAGAATCTGTTCTTTGCCGTCACCGGACCTATTTTTACCGGTTCAAATAGGATCTTGTATCTTTCATTCATTTGTCTGCTCTTCGAATTTCACCTGCATGAAGAATATTACGCCTAAGATGGCAAAGATCCCTCCACTGTTCAGTGCTATGACCCAGTCATATTGAGCAACCATAATGGGTATGATGGGAGTTGCCAGGACGCCCCCCAGGTTTCCGCCTGTATTGAGAATTCCACCTGCAGCTTGCGGTTTTTTTGATACAAAGCTGATGGTTGACCAGAAAGGACCTTCTGTTAATTCGATAAAACCGTAACAGAACGATAGAGAAACCACTGCGAGATAGGGATTCTCCGTGATTGAACCAAAGAGTAAGAAGCCTGCAGAAGGAATGAGCCCAATAATTATGGGGATTCTGTGTCCCCATTTTACCCCATATTTTTTCTGAAGCTTATCGCAAATATAACCGCCCAAGGTCGCACCCAACGCACCCATCAAGAAAGGCAAGCTAGCGAGGACGCTTCCTTCTAGAATGCTAAAACCCCTTATGTTTACGAAATAAATAAAGATCCAAGAATAGAAGATAAAAAAAACATAATTCATTGACATGTATCCCAATGAAGCAAATAAGACATTTTTATCGCTGAGCACTTCTTTGATCATTGGCCAAGTCATCTCGTTGTTATTGAATTCAGAATTGCCTATCAGTTCCAACTCTTTATTATTGATTTGTGGATGCTCTTTGGGCCAGTTTGTTGAATATTTCCACCAGATTATTGAACCCAGTACGCCCAATATTGAGATCATAAAAAATGTCAGTTGCCAACCAAAACTCTCGGCAAGATAAACAATCAGAGGCGGCGTAGATGCTGATCCAAGGGCCAGAGCTGTGGAGGTCATTCCGTTCGGCAATGCCCATGATCCTGCTGGAAACCATCTGGCTATCACTCCTCCTGCCATTGCAGGAAACAAAGGGCCTTGGAATGCTCCCAAAAGAAATCGGCATACGAATAAAAGTGGAATCATCAAAGCGATTGAGAAGCCGCCTATGACAATCAATCCAGAAAGGATTGTGATTACAGTGCAACCCAACGTAGAGACAAGAAATGTATTCTTGGGTCCTATCTTTTCCGACAAGAGACCCCCTGGAAATTGAAAGAGCGTATAACCCCATAAAAACGATGATAAGAGCCAACCCAATTCTATTTGAGTGATGCCTATATCATCCATCAAATACTTGCCTATGACCGAAAGGTTTCCCCTGAAAACATAAGCGATGTATCCGATCAAAAGTGTGATCAGGAGAATTTTCCATCTCACATTTGTGGGTTTGTTTAACTCAGTCAAAACTGACCCCCAGTCTTTTGCCGATGTATTTTCTGATGTCCAGGCTCTCGTCTTCCATGGGTGCGTAATACCCGTATTCAAAAGCTTTAGATTGCATGCCTTTTTGTACTCTTTCGCAAATATCCCAGTCTTGTTTGTTTACTAAATCCCAGAATTCTGATGCATCATCGGGATTGAAATCGCTTTTATTAATTTCATTTGGATGAAACAGTATTCGACAGTCAATCTCAGTCAATGACGGCGATATTGGGCGA
>Ga0208407_1000523_pt1 | contig 17857 bp, 12 predicted proteins | sample ETNtaG_9_FD_185775 | JGI IMG/M metagenome (GOLD analysis project Ga0208407, IMG submission 185775) | Marine microbial and viral communities from oxygen minimum zone, Eastern Pacific Ocean - ETNP201406SV69 (SPAdes) (version 2) | ecosystem: Environmental > Aquatic > Marine > Oceanic ...
AATGACGAGTACTTCGACCGCAGTGGCCTGAATGCGAAGACTCGCCTAATGCCGATAATTTCCAACCCGCAGAATCCATCTGGTCAGACTCGGTGGGGGGATGAGCTGGAGCACCTAATCCAGTTGTCGGAACAGCCGAAGAATGGCATTCTCCTAGATGAGGCATACGAGATGTTCCATTCCCCCTCGGTGAGCGGAATCCAATTCGTCAAGGATCTGGACAGGAGCAATGTGTTCATCGCCGGGGCCTGCACAAAGGGACTCCAGTCTCCTGGCATTCGCGTTGGGTGGATAGTCGCCAGCAAGAGGAACATCGAGACATTAGCAAACTACTCCAGCTTCGGCATGGGAGGAGTCAGCCACCCCTCACAGCTCTATGCAGTCAAGCTTCTAGAGCCCAGGAGAGTAGAGAAGGCCAGGAAGGCGGTCGAAGAGCATTACAACTGGCAACGAGAGAGATATGGGAGAGCTTTCGAGGACATGGGCCTTGGAGTGTACACTGGCGATGGCGGATTCTACCACTGGCTAGAGCTTCCCGAGGGTTTGGAGAGCGCCGAGTTGAACCGGAGGCTGTTCAAGCGTGGTGCCGCAATTCTCTGTGCATCTGACTGCGACATGGCGCGACCTCACTCGAAGGAGCCGGGCTATGATTCACCGTATTCTCGCTTCTTCCGATTTTCATTTGGCCCCCTGCTACCAGAAACGTTTGATTCTGACATCCAACTTTTCAATGAAGTTCTCGATGAATACAGACTCGAATCTGGAATGTGAATCCGGTCAAATCCTTAAGTGATGGATTTCCTCCAAGCGCCGTGGCGAGTGGACCGACGGCGGAACAGGCGGCAAAACTTGCCCAAGCAACATATAAGCAGTTCTTGGAGGAGCCCGAGCGTTCGAAGCAAATTGCGAATATTCCGAAGCTATTGAAGAAGTTCGAAGGGAATTATGGAACTATGATCAAGGGCCTTCAGAAGAAGTACGGGAAGGTCACGAAGAAGTCTGCAGCACCGGATCCAGAGCCTGAGCCTGAGCCAGAGCCAGAGCCAGAGCCAGTGAAGAAGGCGAAGAAGGCGAAGGCCCCCCCCGATCCGAAGGAGGCCAAAGCTGCGGAGGCTGCGGCCAAGGCAGAAGCAGCAGCAGCTCAGGCCGAACTGAAGAAGGCACAGAAAGCACAGCTTGGAGATGCAAAGGCCGCCGCAAAGGAGGCCAAGGCCGTTGCAAAGGCTGAGGTCGAGGCAAAGAAGGCCGAAGCGGGCAGGAAGGCTGCAGAAAAACAGGCTGCCGCCGCAAAGAAGGCGCTCGAAGAAATGAAGAGTTCTTCGAAGCTCTCTCCGGAAGAGCTCAAGCAGAGGGAGAAGGATCTCAAGGAGAAGACGAAGACAGAGTCTGCTGCTGCCAAGGAGTTCGGGAAAGAAGCCAAGGATTCGATGGCTGAAGCAAAGAAGCTGGGTTCGGAAGTGGCCAAGGAAGGAAAGGCTGCGGCTAAGGCCGAGGCGGAGCTAAAGAAGGCCGAGATGGAAAAACTGGTCGCAGAGAAGCAGATCAAGGCATCGGGCAAAGCGAAGTCGAAGGCCGAAGAGCAACTTGAGGCATTCAGGGCGAAGCGAGAGAAGGCTGAAGCGAAGATGGAGAGCACGATGGCGAAGAAGCAGGAGGCCCTGGAAGCCTCGAAAGCCGAGGCCACCGAGGCAAAGGGTGCCTTGAAGGACGTCAAGGAGCAGATGAAGACCGAGATGGCTGCTGCTAAAACCTTGGAAAAGGAAGTGAAGGCAAAGCAGAAGGAGATACAGAGAGTCGAGGAGGAAGCCAAGAAGGCAGAGGCTCAGAAGCTAAAGGTCCAGCAAGAGATTGAAGACAGCCTGAAATTCAAGTCCGAGACTGCGAGGAAAGCAGAGGAGGTTGAGGCCGAGGTTGTCAAGTTGCAGAGTGAGATGAAGGGCAAGGAGGAGGCCCTTGTTGGTGTTGAGACTCATGCAATGATGGCTGAGAGAGAAGCGGCTCATGAAGAGTTGAAGCTTAAGGCCAACCTAATGGACAGGGAAGAGTTGATCTTGGAAAGGGTCGGCTTGAAGGCGGTTCAGGTAAATTGGGCCCAGATTGGAGAGGCCGAGGGACAGAGGCCCGACGATCTCACTAGGATCCAAGGACTTGACGAATTCGCGCAGAAGAAGTTGAACGTTTTGGGGATCCATACCTACGACCAGATTGCGAAAATGGACCCCCTAACTGCAGAGGTTGTCAATGACGCCATGGAGTTTACACCAGGAAGAGTCACCAAGATGATGTGGACGCAACAGGCCACTCAGCTGATGCACGAAAAAGGTCGCTGATTACTCGGCGGGCGCATAAATCTGGAATCCGCTCAGAGGCGGGGTGTATACGTGCAGGTTGATCAGGTTGGTGCTCTCGTCATTCGATACCCGATGGATGTCTGGCTCGGCTGCGGCACAGACCTCACCGGGCATGTACCTCCTCTCGGAGACCGGATGGGCGAGTCCTTCCTCATTCGTCTCGTAGACTGTCTCGGTTGATACCCCAGAGGCAATCAAGAAGGCGCAGTCGCTTCCCACGTGATCGTGGATCGGTGTATCTTGGCCCGGCTTCCAACATATGGCAACTAGCTCATAGTGGTCGTTCCTCTTGATCACGTTCCTCTGGTAACCGTCTTCGGAATATCCTATGCAATCCTCCAGTGCCCCTATGTTGAGGTCCAGGGAGGAGAGCCGAGATTCGAGTTCGTCCAGACCCGGCCTTCTGTCGATTCCATCGAGCCAAGAAGTGAGCCCTCGCAGTCCATCGCATTGAGACAGGAGGTCTTCACGAGCCTCTTCTGTCAGTGGAGCTTGCTTCACCACAACCCTCGCAGGTGGGCTTGGCTCAAGACTCTTCTGACAGAAGAAGGGCCTGTCCGTTGGAGGGGATCCAGGCTAGCTGACCAAGGATAGTTTGCCGGTTATCTTGTCGATCTTGTCTCTTGGTCCGGGACCTATCCCCACTACCGTCTCAGTGCCAGGGGGTATCTCCGTATGGCCGGCGTCAGTTACCAAGTGACACACCAAACCAGCCTTCTTTGCCCTGGAATGAACCTCCTTCAGAGAAACTAGGTCGGGCACCTTACAGACGATTTTCCTCGCCCCCCTGCGAAGGTATCTGTCGAGTGACCGTGGATTGCTCCTTTTCGCCGAAAGAACGCACTCAGCAGCAGCATGGGCGCATTGTGCAGCCAGTTTCCCCTTCGATAGTTGCAAGTCCTGCCTGGTTACTAGGACCATGGTTTGCTCTTCAGTTGGAGGCAACTTCCCTCACCGATTCCAATGCCGGAGAAGACCGGTGCCTAGACATCATTTCTCCCAAGGGGGATGCCATCCATGCAACGAAAAGAACGTTGCCCGCCATGTGGTACAAGTCGAAGACCAGTCCATTCAGCAGGTAGGGGACCAGCATGGAGGAGCCGACTTCTAACAGGATGCTTAGTGAGACGAACCAGTTGAATGCCAGTCCGGATAAGGCTGCTATTACTGCCAAATGGCCTATCCTGACTCTTCCTTCGACGACTATTAGATTCGCCGACAGGGCGCCGACGAGGCCGATCGCCCCCCAACCAATTGCTTGGAAAATGGTCCATGGCCCGTGTCCAAGGTACATCACGTTCGATGCTAGTGCGACAATCGCAGCGAGCGCAAGAGCCCGAGGTGCGCCATAGTACGCCCCTGCCAACAGGACCAGGACGGTTACTGGCTGAACATTTGGTATCGGGTCCAGTAGTATCCTTCCTGAGACTCCGAACGCTGCTAGGAGGACGAGCATCCCCCATTGGCTCTGATCCCTCAGAGATCGTTCGCTCCTAATCAGTGATAGCACGATAATCGATAGGACTGCAATATTCAGGAAAAGCGACTGAATAGGCGACGGGGCAACATTATGGAAGTCGTACAATCATTCACCCCGTTTCTCTGCCTACTACCAATCACTTCATACTTGCGAATCTCACCACGTTAAAATGCTCCAAGAGATTACGTCCCCCTCGGACATTACTAAGTCCCCAATGCCGACCGTCGAAACGGCACCATTGTGATCTAGGCTCCAATAAGCGCCATCGAAGTCGCCCGTCATAGTATCCGCATTCAGGCCTCCGATGGTGTGGATGAATGCCCCCCATTGCCCGACATCGTAACCCACCGATAGGTCCCCTTTTGCCATCCTGGTTGAGTCCATCATGAAATCCAGTCCACTGGAGTATCCGCCGAATCCGCCAACACAAGCACCCGTTCGATTGAGGTCCTCGTTGACCCCCAACTCGTCCCCGTCTGCCCCGATCATCGTGACGCCCTTGGAAAACTTGTCATGAGTCTCGAATGCTGGGAAGTAAACGCAGATGACCTGCTTACCATCCCACTCGGTTGGGAGTCCGTCGTGTGCTGATTCGTTGTCCGCGATGAATCTAGTAGCCTCTTCCGACAGCAATTCCTGGATTGTTGGAGCGACTAAAATCAGTACGATCAGTGAAACAACAGAAGCTGGCTTCAATATGTCCTTCATGGGGTTCGGCGTGACTGAAAACAGTCTATCAAGATAGTTGATAGTGAATCTTGAGGGAATTATCAATTCCCTTTGCATCAATCTATTTTCTCAGTTATCCTGTCCCTTAGTATCTTGCTTACGGACTTCCCATCTGCAGAACCGCCTAGCTTCTGCATCACCATTCCCATAAGGGGCCCTACAGCACCCATGCCCCTCTCTTCTATGAAATCAGAACGTTCGGAGATGACTGCGTCGACTGCCTCCTCGATTGACGATGTGTCAGCAGGGAGGAAGCCACGGGACTCTGATTCTGAAGACATCCAAGACACGAGTTCTTCGATTGGCGATTCCACGGATTCCGCCAACAGGGTCTCGGCACCCTCTCTGGTCAGCAACCCCTGTTCTCGGAGGTGCACTGTTACGGCGAGAGCGTTCGGCTTGTCTGTGCCGCTCTCCAAAAGTGCGCTTGCCCAAGCCTTGGGAGGTAGCCCCAGGGGGCCCTCGATGGCTTGGAATAGGATATCGTCAATCTCACCGTTCAGTAGTGCCTCGACTTGATTTGGAGAGAGGTCAAGTACGTCTAATCGCTCCTTCCTCTCTTGGACTGTCAATGGGAGGTTTTCGCATATCGAACTCCACCTCTCGTGGGATATCTCCAGGATTGGGATGTCCGTCTCTGGGTACATTCTGGCTCCTCCGGGGAGTGGTCGCAATGCCATGGTAGTCCCATCCTCTGGCTTTCCCTTGCGAATGACCACGTTTCTGACCTCCTGGGGGATTCTGTGGAAAGCCATTCTAGCCCTGTGGAGCACGGACTCCAGTGCCAATTCCCCCTGCCACCTAGGGGCGACGCATAGGACGAAGGCGTCCCTATCTGAGAGATTCAACTCGGACCTAACGGCCTCGACCTCTCCTGGGCCTATCCCGTATGCGGGAAGTTCGTCGGAATGGAAGATTCCCTGCACCCCGGCTAGTTTGGCAGCGCTAGCTAGTTCCCTTCCTAGCCTGGGCAGTTGAGCACCTTCACCGATTGACGTCTTGTTTCCGAGCCGGCCCGAGAATCCTGGCAGGGATATTCCGAGGACCGATGAGCCGGACTCCAGGGACGAAGAGACCATTCCTGATTCGCAATCAGAGAATATCTCGGAAACCTCGCGGATATCCAATGGGATTCGGTTTGATGTGGCTAGTTGGACTCGATTTTCGACGGGTTCGGAGTCCATCTTCCTATCTGGCGGGAGTGGTGGGAGTTCTGCTTCGCTGCGGAGTTCGTTGGCTAGGCGATAGAAGTGCAGCTGACGAGCCATTTCAAGACGGATTATCCGAGGGATCCAATCCAGATCCTGACAACCCTTGATCTCGACCCTGTCCCCGCATGCGATGCTGACATTGAGATCCTGTCTAATCGACCCCAGCCCCCTCCTCACCCTGCGTGTGTCCCGAAGCATCCTACCAAGGGCCATCGCGGTTTCCTTCGCATGCTCTGGTGAGCGTACTTCTGGTGCTGTTGCGACCTCCACCAATGGGACTCCGAGCCTGTCCAGGTTGTAGACGACTGTCTCCCCGGAGTCGCCTTTCTTGGTATCCAGCTTCCTCGCAGAGTCCTCCTCAAGAGAAATCAGATCTATTCCAACTTGAGTTGAGTTTGTCTCTATCTTCCCATGGGTAGCCACGATGGTTGTCCTCTGGAAACCGCTGGTGTTCGAACCGTCCACAACGGTCTTTCGCATCGCTTGCAGGTTTGGAATTGGCTTTGCATCCATGAGTGCAGCCATTGTTAGGACAACGTCCACTGCTTCTGGGTCGTGGTTTCTGGGAGGCGATTCGTCTAACTCAATCAGGCCGGCATTGGGCGGTTGGACATACTCGAAGGTCCTGTTCCTCCTCTGCTCGAACCTCGCTGCGACATCGGTCCTCCCTCCCTCCCCCCGAGAGGCTCGAAGCCTCCTGGTCGATCGAGGCCAGTCATTGGGGATATCCTCGGACTTGTACTCGTAGAGTATGCTAGGCATTCTGGAGTGGAGTTTGTCTGTGTCCAATTGCTGGTGTATCTCGAGACCGCACATGAATCCCAAGGATACTGGGTCAAGTGCTTCGGGTTCCGTGATGTCTCCGATTGGCTCCATTGCATTACCTAGGGAGGGGGGTTGGCTCATAGGGTCAACGGGTGAAACGGTAGGTGTCGGTAGATGCTTCGTAGAGCTCACCGGACTGGAGCATCTTGCTAACAACTCGATCTACTTCGTTCTCGGAGATTTTCCTCGGGAGTGCGAGATTGTATATCTCGGTCAGTTCAGCCTCTCCCTTCTCCGAGCAAATGTCACGTACCATGTTCATAATCGCAGAGTTGTTTGAACGGGCCCTGACAGAAACTCCGGAGTGCAGTTCCGATTCGTCTTCGATTCCCGACTCTTCCCTCCAGTGCCTGAATACGGCTAGCGCGACCTTGGCGTTTTCCACGGTGGCTACTTCCTGCAGGTGCATCCTAGCGTGAGCCTCTGTTAGCCTGATCAGTGCCTCCAGTGCTCTGGCGGTAATTGGTATCACGGTGTCCTTTTCCTTGTCGGACTCGTATTGGGATGCTCCTTGGTCCTCTCGACCGAAGGACTGCCTCTCCTCGGTATAGTACTTGAGAATGGCATTCTTAGCCTCTTGGTCTAGTTGTGGGTGGATGGTTCTCTTTGCGAATGCGATGTATTTCCTGAGGAAATTCTGAGTGAGGTGTTCTCCGCCGTTATCGGTGGTGACTAGGTATGATTCCTCCTCTGGTTCGACTGGTCCCAATTCGATCGAGTTCTCCAATAGGGTCTCACTCTTCCCTGCTGTCCGATTGTCCAGGATGTGCCTAGCAATCCTCTCGTCGTCGTGAATCCGGACCTCGTCCCTGATCATCCAGATGATGTCGAACCTGGAAGCCAGTGGAGGAGGCAGTCCCGTCTCGTTGAATGATCGCATGACACTCTGGTTTGGCCCTCTCTTGCTGAATCTGCCCTCCTCAGGGTTTGCAGCCGCAAGAATGGCGCATCTGGAGTGTAGAGTCGCGGTTATACCCCCCTTGGCGACGTGGACCTGCTGTTGTTCCATAGCAGGATGCATCATCCTCCTGTCATCTGTGGAAATCTTGTCAAACTCGTCGATTGCGGCGAGTCCTCTATCGGAAAGGGGGAGGACTCCCGCCTCAAGGGCGAACCTGCCGTCACCGAATGCGTCCCTGACAGCGGCAGCAGTAAGCCCTGCGCCCGAGACTCCACCCCCTGTGGCGAACCTGCCTCTAGGAGAGAGGGCCGAGATGAACGAGAGCAGTTGTGACTTGGCGACCCCTGGGTCACCCATGAGCAGAATGTGTATGTCGCCCCTGGATCTGGTCTTATCGTTCAGCCTGCGTGATACTCCTCCGAATAGTTGCAGGGCGAGCGACCTCTTCACGTGCCCTAGGATGCCGGTAGCGAAGATGGAGGGGGCTATCGAACGTTGGATTAGGGACATCAGATCGTCCCTCTTGGAAATCTCTAGGATTCTCTCGCTGTCCTCGTCGTCGATTAATATCTCAGTGAATGGAGTGCTCTCATGCTCTGAGCTTATCAGATGGAAAATCACATCGAACATGGGGGTCTTCTTGCGGTTTCTCACCTCGCTGCGGACGACGGGGATTACGTTCGCAGTAATTCTCTCACCAGGAAGGTGCTTGTTGACCTGATCGCCCTCAATCAGTACCATCCCCCTCCTCGGCTGTGCGCCGCTGGGTACGTACTCAGGCTGCTCTTGGATCTCTATCCACTGGTTGTTCACCATGCGTGAGCTGATGAGTATCAGATCGAACCTGGTTTGTGCTTTGGGAAGGCCACAGCCATCTCCATCTGGGCATTTCAGGGGCTCCTTCAACTCGCGCTCGTTTTCCTGGTCTACTTCAATCTCCACGCCACATGACTCGCATCTGAAAACGGCTCTGTGTATCCTTGGCTTGATCTCGGAAATCTTGGTAACGATTACATCGACGCTGCGTAGTTTGTCTATATCGGAGCTGCCTATTTCCCTCAGGGGGACACGGGTGTCGCCTGGGAGCTCTCCTACTCTGAGCAATGCGTCTATCTCTTCCCCCCTTTCCCTGCAAATCTCCATCAGTGTCTTGGACCCGGCAGCAAGAACCTGCTTCGGAAACTGGAGTACGTCCTCGGCGAAGTCTGGATCGAATGTCTGTAGCTCGTGGAACGGGACCGAGAGGAACGGGAAATTGGACTGCCTTGCGAGCAGGGTCATTACCTCTGTCTCCTTGGCCTCCTCGAGGAATGTTCTCCATCTTGCGGAGGCGTCATGTGCTGCCATTGTCATGTGATTTGCCACCGGGCTTTGCCACTCCGAAGACAAGGCCTATGAACAGTACGGTCTGAAAATCGAACCCCCTTGCTTCTAGTGGAGAAATGCTACTCCCTCAGGGCTCTTTTCTGATTTTCTCACGCTTCTACTGGAGATAGGATTTGAATGCCTCCGAGTGAATTGATGATGGTGAGTTTGAAGACTTGGACCCGAATGGGAACCCATGGAGCACCGGCGGATTGGTCGAGACCTATTCGTCCGACTCGACAAGGGAGAGGAGTTGCATGCCTCGATTAGGAGTCTGAGCGAACACGGCATTACGGCCGCTGCACTCACCAGTGGAATAGGCAGGGTTCGAAATACTTCGATCGGTTTCCTGGACTCTGAAGGAGTCTACCAGAAGGTGGTGGTGGACGAGCCGATGGAACTTCTCTCGATGCAGGGAAACCTTGCCCCAGGACCGGATGGTCCCTTCTCGCACATCCACATTGTGGCCTCTGACGATGACCATGTGGTCAGAGGCGGGCACCTATTCGAGGCCACCGTGGAGGTTACTGCAGAGATTCATATGAGGGTCTTGGGAGATGATTCGACCCCGATGGAGCGGGAAGCGACTGAAAGTGAGTTCCTCAGAATCTCATTCTGTGACTTGGGGGAGTAATCCTGCGAGTTCTCTTTGCACATGGTTTCGAAGGCAGTCCGACCGGTTCCAAACCTGCGTACATGAGGGAAGCGCTTGGGTGGGATGTCACTGCACCAAAGATGTCAGAATTGGGATGGAGCATAGCAAATCAGACGGAGGTTCTCATTAACCACCTGGATGAGGGGGAGTTTGATCTAATCGTGGGCTCCTCAATGGGGGGCCTGGCCGCGGCAAATGCTTCCGCAATGAGGCCTCAGATGGAAACTAGCCTGCTTCTGATTGCCCCTGCATTCGGACTATCAGAGAACTGGGAGGAGATGGGGGAGACCGGCAGGAGCGCTTGGAAAACTACCGGAGAGAGGCGTTACACGGGCTTCGAATTGGACATTGTCCTCCCATGGGAGTTCATGGAATCGGCAGAGAAGATGTCGTGGCCAATACCGGCTCATCCAACAGCAATAATGCATGGTAAATACGACGAAGTGGTTCCAATCAGCTATTCTCGGAAGGTCGCAGAAGATTGCGAGAACGTTAGGCTTCATGAGATCGATGACAGTCATCGGATGAATAAGTCAATGCGATTCATTCAGGAAGTCGTTTCCAATCTAATGCATGGAACTGAGATTTCATCGTTCGAAATACCCGAAGACGATGATGGCGATCCCTCGAGTGGAGAAGACCTTGAGGTACCCGGGGAAGTATCGCAGGAAGTGAGTGAAATCGAGGATGGGGGTGGGATTGAGGAGGAGCGGCCCGACATTGAAAAGTTAGAGGCTGAGATGAGGAAGCTCGAAGACGAGATTGAGAAGAAGAAAGTTGCTCTAGAGGAATCGAAGATAGAGGCTCTTGCTGATGAAAAGGTTCTGGAAGAGGTCGATTTAGAGGAGGAGATGGAACGGATGACGATAGAGGCCAGCGATGCTATGATCAAGGCTGAGGAGGCAGTGGAACTGGCTCGAAAAGAGGCTGAGGAGGCTGCAAAGAGAGCAGAGGAAGAGGAAGCTGAGGCTGAGGAGGCTCGATTGATTGCGGAGATAGAGGAGGACGAGGCGAAGGAAGCGAAGGCCGAAGCGGATGCAGCCAAGAGGAGGCTCGACGAGGCTGTGAGGAAGGCCAAGATGGCTGAGGAGAACACAGAGCAATTCACAGATGAGATGCAGAGGGAGAAGAGAGAGGATTTGATTATCGAGAGGATCGGACAGAGGAGGGGTGATCTCGATTGGGCCAAGATAGGAGCTAATTTTCAAGGAAAGAACCCTGATGATCTTACCATGATCAACGGTATCGACGAATTCACGGAGAAGAAGTTGAATTCGCTCGGGGTATTCACTTACGAGCAAATCTCCAGATTTGATTCCGGGGTTTCGAAAATTGTCAATGACGCCCTTGAGTTACTACCTGGCAAGGTCGAGGAGTTTGCTTGGACGAAACAGGCTATCACAATGCTGGACCTGAAGGGGGTTGACAAGTCTTCAATAAAGATGGAAGGCGATGATGACGTGATCGCAAACCTCAGCGCAGGCCAAATCAAGTGGGCCCAGATTGGCAAGGCAGGAGACAGGAAGTCCGACGACCTGACTATGATCAAGGGAGTCGATGCCGGGACGGAGAAGAAGTTGAAGGTCCTTGGAATCAGGACCTTCGACCAGATCTCAAGAATGGACAAGGAGACTGCCGAAGCAGTGAATGGCGCACTGGGGCTGATGCCCGGGAGAGTGTCGAAGATGATGTGGGCGGAGCAGGCAAAGGCTCTGAAGAATGGTTAGTTGCCCTCATTCCCCTGTCGAGCCCAAGAAGTACTCGCCTATCTCGGGGTCGGTAAGGATGTGCTGGGCATCTCCCGAATGCACGACCTTGCCATTGGAGATGATGTAGCCACGGTCGGACCTAGCGAGCGAGAGCCTAGCGTTCTGCTCTACGATGAGGATGGTGATGCCCGCGTCTCGGAGGGAGTCGATGCTCTCGATTATCTGCTGCTGGTACAGTGGGGACAGGGCTGCGGTCGGCTCGTCCAGAAGCAGGAACTTTGGATCCGAAATCAGAGCCCTGGATATCGCCAGCATCTGCCTCTCCCCTCCCGATAGGGATGCTGCGAGGTCGTACTCCCTGTTCCTGAGGTCTGGGAACATGTCCAGTGACCTCTCTATCCTCTCGCCCAGGACTCTCTGGGAGAGGGAGTTCCCCCCCATCTGTAGGTTCTCCAATACGGAAAGCGATGGGAACACGTTGTCCACCTGTGGGACGTAGGCGATGCCGTGGTTGACTAGTTGGTCTGTCCTCCAGCCGGATACCTCCTCGCCCCTGTATAGTATGCCTCCGCGATAGTACGTAGCGATGCCAAATATCGTCTTGATGAAGGTGGACTTCCCGCACCCATTCGGGCCGATCACCGTTACGAACTCGCCCTCGTCGACGTACATGTCAATCCCGTATAGGATCTGGACTGACCCGTAGCCCCCTTCCAGGTTGCTAACATCCAGGACCCTGGTCACTCTTCCCCACCTCCGGAGTCTCCCGCAGCCCCGAGATAGGCCTCGATGACGGCCCTGTTGTTGCGAACCTCGTCTGGGGTCCCTTGCATCAGCACCCCTCCCTCGTTCATTACGATGATTCGATCAACTCCCTGTCTTAGGATGAAGTCCATGTTGTGCTCGATTATCAAGACAGTAGTGCCGGTGTCGTCTACTATCTTCCTCAGGTTGTTGAATATCTTCATGGCCAGGGGGCCGGCGACTCCGGCGACTGGTTCGTCTAGTAGCAGTAGCCTCGGATCGCCCATCATTGACCGGCCGATGTCCACAAGCTTGCTCTGGCCGCCCGATAGTTCGCTGGTCAGGTTGTGGGCCATGTGCGGTACCTCTAGCTGGTCGAGGACCTCGTATGCTCTGGAGAGGCGTTGTTCTTCTGCTGGGTTGGCTGGGAACAGCAGCGAGGTCAGCAATTCTCTGATTGATGAGCCGAACTGCCCCCTGGGCGGGACCATCAGGTTCTCTATCACGGTCATCTCCCTCCAGAGATTGGTGTGCTGGAAGGTTCTCGTCATGCCGAGGTTCTGGATCTGGTCTGGCCTTAGGTCTGAGGCGTCTTCGCCGAAGATCTCGATCCTGCCGGATGTCTGCTCCAAGAGGCCGCTGATGCAGTTGAAGGTCGTGGACTTCCCGCATCCGTTGGGGCCGATCAGACCCACGAACTCACCCTCTCGGATCGAGAAAGAGACGTCGCTGACGGCAACCAAGCCGCCGAACTCCTTCCTGAGGCCGGATACCTCCAGGGCTCTACTCACTTCCAGACACCCCCTCTGGCCTGGATGGCCTGACTGGCACCTCTGGTAGCAAGCCCTTTGGATTGTACTTGAGGGAGAAGAGCATCAGGCACCCGATTAGAAGCAGTTTGATGTATAGCATGTCGGCGACTACGTTGCCTCCGAAGTAAGACTCGTCGATTGACCTCTGGCCGAGCGCTATGGCAGTGAATGCGAATATCGCTGCACCGGACGCACCGATGTCCAGGAGCCTCTCCGACCTAGTGGCTAGGCCGGCTAGCGCGATTGCGGCGAAGATGCGGAATACTTCCCACTGGCTCGTGACGAGCCATGCGAACAGGCTGTCTATTCTGTCGGCCGTGGCGTGAAGCGGTAGGTCGGGTGAGCCTTGTCCCGCCACAAGTACGTTGAAGACGAATTCCATCAGGACGATGATGAATGCACCGACTACCATCCCCCTGTTGTTGGACCTCCCTCCGATGACGAAGGCGGCCCAGACGAGGAAAGTGGAGCGGGCCGGTGACATGAAGGAGGGCTCGAAGCCGGTGAGCTTCCACGCCCAGAATGCTCCGGCCAAGGCTGCAATTGCGGAACCTAGGGCTAGGCTAGCCGCCTTGTGACGCAATACATCGTGACCATGGTGCTGGGCCACCTCTTCGTCCTCTCTGATTGCCTTGAGGACACGCCCCCATGGAGAAGCGAGGAGCACAGATAGGAGCCTCCAGACCACGGCTACGGCGACCACTGACAGAATCATCAGGATGAACATGTAGGGGGCCGGTTCACCCAAGCCGAGTAGGTCTCCGACGCTCGCGGCCGGCGTGTCTGCTAGGGATATGTCGTCCCTACAGTCATCTGGACCTGCCCAGGAAGTTCCGGGGCCGGGAGTCCTGCGTCCACAGAACCACCAGTTCTCCAGCGGCAGGGGATACGAGGATATCCCTATTGCCGAACCGACGGAGCCGACCCTCAGCAGCGGCTCCCCTGCCAGGAGGACCCGGACGATCTCCCCGAGGGAGATTGTGACTATAGCGAAGTAGTCAGTCCTGAGTCTTGCTGTTGGGTATGCGAGTGCCCAACCAATGGCGCCGGCCAGTGCTACGGCGAATAGTGTGGCGGGGAGTATCCCCCAATCATACCCATGGAGCCTCTCCGGGGCCGTCAGGATCCCCACTGTGATCGCACCTATCGATACGAAGAAGATGACTCCGAAGTTGACCATTCCCGTGTAGCCAGTGTGCAGGTTGAGGGAGAATGACATCAGGATGAATACGGATAGGGACAGTAGGACGTTGGAAACCTGCAGGGCCTTCTTGAATCGGAAGTCGTCGGATTCTGCGATCGGCAACCAAACCAGGAACATGACCAGTATGGCCATCAGGACGAAGAAGAGGACCCATGAGCCGAGGGGGCTCTCCCGGCCGTACAACCCGGCCTTTCGTCTCTCCTCGGAGACCTTTTGCCCGAGTAGCCTGCTGGAGGTGTCAGAGACCGATGAAAGCAGGGCGGCGGGCGTTTCCCGGCGCATTGCATTTCGTGCTATTTCCGAAGCCCTCCCACATAGCACCCCTAGGAGATTTAGGACCTTCGATGATGCCTCTGCAACGGCATTCTTGTGCCACATGTCCACTTCCGCCCATTTGGCCCTCACATGTCTCATTGGCCCGGATGTCGAATGGGAAACATAGTCCTGAGCTCTCTGGAGGGTTTGCCACTCGATGTTTTCGTCCGAGCCTGATAGCATCCTCCACCCCTCGAATGCGGCGTAAAGCCAGAGTGCGACTATGGCCCCGGGCCAGATTACGTCCCCCAAGTCGACGATGAGGTTGACGAAGTCTAACTCGAATCTCATCAATTCGAGCCACGAGGTGTCTATTTCCGACACTTCCGTGTCGAAGTGCGGGGAGTCTTCCACGAGCAGGGTGCCGTCGTTCCTACCTGTCAGGACGGCCAGGTTCGTTTCTGCCGTGCCGCTAGCTTCGCAAGCTTCGGAGCATGAGCCGTCGGCGAACGAGTTCCTTCCGACGAATCCACTGAATCTGTGGAAGACATAAGCCGCGAAGGCAGCGATCGAGAAGTTCTGCGCCTTGTTTCCCCGACCCCTCCACCAGTGGTGGATGCCTAGGATTCCAGTAGGCAGGATCGCCAATACCGCTGCTGTCTTGATGTTGCGATCCGAGTCGTCCGTCTCCTTCTTCCTGAGCCTCTCGATCTTCCACTTCTCGTAGGCATCCCCGACCCCCTGGGGCATGATCATTAGAATCGCGATCAGGAAGATGTACGGCATCATGGTGTCGAGCGTTGTGAGTGCCGGCCTCCCGAGGGGATAGCCTACGCCGATCGTAACCGGGCCAGAGAGGGATCTGATGAATCCGACGACCACGGCACCTACCAATGCCCCGGGGATCGAGCCTATCGTTCCCAGGACAATGATTGCGAATGAAGGGAGGAGGAGCGTGAAGGCCGTTTCCGCGCTGAACCTCAGCGTCATAGCGAATACCGCACCCCCGATTCCCGATAGCCCGGCCGAAAGGAAGGCACTGGTCATGTGGACTCTCTCGACGTTGATCCCACTGCTTGCTGCCAACTCGGGGTTATCTGCGACTGCCCTCATCCTCCTGCCCAGCCTAGTCTTGTTCAGCAGCAGGATCAACAGTAGGACCGATGTGAAGACGACGAATGGGACCGCGCCCTTGTAGTATACGTAGTTGGTAGTTGCCTGGGTGATGCAGTCGGTGGTGGTGTCGTAAATCTCCAATGCTGGCTTGGATGAATCGCTTACAATTCTGGACAGGATCGGTTCGCCAGTGGTTTCATCCAATCCCGTCTGCTCGCATTCGTAGTAGGTGTATGTCCTGCCCTCGACCAAGGACCTATCACCAAGGTTGAATCGCATCTTCGTCGTCGGAATCTCCCACGATAGGCTCGGGAGCCTCCAATCGCCCTCGGGCTCGAAAAGTTGCCTGCCGGCTCCGAACCGGAGGTAGGTCAGGGCACGGAGGATCAGCGCCACCCCAAGAGATGCTATCATCATGACCTGCGGGCTTGCCCCCTTCTTTCGGAAGCCCCGGTAGACGAGCCTGTCGATGATGATGCCTGCAAACCCAGTAAGCACGAAGGCTGCAACAAGGATGAAAATGAGGACGGACCAGGTTAGCACCCCATCCTTGGATGTCGGTAGACTGGACATGGGGAATAGCAGGTCGGTCCAAACCATGACCAGGGAGAGGTACATCCCGATCATGAAGAGCTCTGATTGGGCGAAGTTTCCGTACCTCTGCACCCTGTAGGTGAGTGTGAGTCCGATAGCTATCGCGAGATACGTGGATGACCATGTCAGGGTCCCAGTGCCAATTGATACCGTATCGAGAGTGAAGGAGCCGCTTACGTCAAGGCCCTGCATCAGGAAATCGAGCGTGAGGAATACAAGGGCCACCATGAACAGGGGAGAGAGGACCAGGCCGACCGATCTAGGAGCCCCGCTAGGGGCGTCGTCGAACAGGACCTTCACGACGATGAATCCGGCAATGATTGACTGCACCACTTGCAGGATCCATACCAAGTCATTGGGGAGGCCCCCGCCCAGGATCTTATCTAGGAGGTTCAGGAATCCTAATCCTCTCAGTAATCCTAGGAAGTTAGCATCTAGGAAAAGGGCCGTGGCGATGATGAGCCTCCGGGCCCATCTTGGAAGCTCGGAGAATCTGTCCAGGGCACTGAATTGAAGTGGTTCGTGACGAGCCGTATCATCCTCGCCGGTCTTCACTCCGGTGACCGGATTTATTCGGTCTCTGATTTCTTCCTCTCCCTGGCTCATGCTCTTTTACGAACCGGCCCATGGGATGGGATAATTGTTGGGGCAGTGCGGCGGGATACCCCGCCGCACTGCTTTTCGTAGTTCCAATCACTCAGCGTTGGTCGTGATGCCGTTGACTGGGTCCCAGCTTCTGGCGCAGTCGTATGAGACTGTGCCGTCAGTTGCGGTGGCGAACTCGCCGATGCAGAATCCTGCAGCTGGCACATCGCCGTTGGCAAGGAAGGTGATGGTGCCGCTGGCACCATTCCATCCCTGACCGGTTCCCATGACTGCCGAGCCGGCGTCTAGGCCGGGTGTCGCCAGTGCGGTGAAGGCTGCGAACGCAACGATAGTCACTGCGTCGAATGCCTCGGCCGTGTAGATCCCGCCAGCGCAGTCAGTAGACTGAGCGCATAGGGATCCGAAGACCATGGCCACCATTCCTGGGGTACCAGCAGCAGCGGGCTTGGTTGCGATTATGCCGTCCACCAATGAGGTGTCGGACATGCCTGCAGCCAGTCCCTCTTCCGCGATTCCGTCAGCACCGTATATGGCGCCATCATATCCCAGACCTGCTAGTTCCTCGATGATTCCTGCGCCATCGGTGGCGTAGGAGACTAGGAGCACGGATGTGCATCCTGCATCGATCACAGCTTGGGCGTAGGTGCCGAAGTCGGTTGCAGTCTCCTCGTAACCCACCTGGGTGCAGACGTGTGCTGCATCCATGTTGGCAACGAAGGCGTCAGCCAGACCAGCGCCGTATGCGTTGGTCATGTGGACCACAGCGACGTTGTCCTGTGCGTCGGCCATCATGACGTCTGCGACCACTGAGCCTTGGAAGGCGTCGCTTGGGACCACCCTGAAGAATCCGGGGTAGGCCGTTGCGTCAGTTAGCGCTGGGCTTGTGCTCGCGTAGGAGACCTGTGGGATGCCTGCTGCGGCAAGAACCGCGTTGGCGCCCATCGAGGCTCCGGAGCAAGCTGCTCCGACTACTCCCCAGACGCCAGCATCCACTAGTGCCTGAGCAGCAGTTGCGCCTGCTGTGCCGTCGCAGCCCGAGTCGGCATAGACGATCTCGAACTGAACTCCACTGCTGTATCCGATGGTGTTGGCTAGTCCCAGAGCAATCTGGGATGATGCCACGAATCCAGCGCCGTAGACGGCGATTGGACCAGTTGCGTCGTTCAGGAAGCCTATCTTCACTGTGGCTCCTGCCCATGGGACGTCTGCTAGTCCGCCAGCGGCGTCCCACATCCTGTCGCAGTTGAAGTACTCGCCATAGGTTGGTACGTGGTGGAAGGTGCAGACCTCATATCCTGAC
>Ga0208407_1000527_pt1 | contig 17808 bp, 15 predicted proteins | sample ETNtaG_9_FD_185775 | JGI IMG/M metagenome (GOLD analysis project Ga0208407, IMG submission 185775) | Marine microbial and viral communities from oxygen minimum zone, Eastern Pacific Ocean - ETNP201406SV69 (SPAdes) (version 2) | ecosystem: Environmental > Aquatic > Marine > Oceanic ...
CTGGGATCAATCCTGACGATGTAACGCCGTTCTGTAAAAGTTTATCAAAATTTGGTGTATTAGCCTTATTTAAATAATCATAACGAAACCCATCCATAGAAATTAATAGCACGTACTCATCTATATCATCAGCATAGATTAACGTAAATAAAAAGGATAATATGATAAATAATTGTTTATGCATGGAAAGTGGTTTTCAAATTTATATTAAAACTTTATAAAGATAAATTTTATTTTATTTATGATTTGTACACCATAAGTGTTTATATGTGTGTATAATGTGTATATGAATATATCATAAGTGTATTATTGAATAGAATTATTCACTATTTAAACATATAATATAAATAAATATTAAAATGGATTAACTAAGGCCATCTGTAAATAATGATGTGGTTTATTATTATCTGACCATCTGTTAAAGTCTTGTGCAGCTCCATAGGAAAGCACAAAAAGTCCTAAATTCATGCGTAATTCATAGCCACCAGTGTATATCATATTCGGGATAAGATTATCTTTACTATACCAAGCATTACCAAAGTCAATAAAACAGGCTAATACTAATTGATTTCCACCAATACGTGGTTCTATTGTACCATATACAAGCTTATCTCCAAGTCGCCAATCATTCCACCCACGAATATGAATAGTTTCATTGATTCCAAAAACATTTTGACCCATTAGATAAATTGGTGAATTATTACTAATAGCAGGTATGTCTTGTCCAGGTATTTTTTCTCCCACAATAGATAATGTTTTGAATCTAAGGAATAAAGCTGCTGGTATTTTGTTTTGTGTCGATAGATTAATGAACAAGTCCGAACTAATTCTTGTATAGTCAAATTTACCAAAAATTGCTGAATTTGAATGTTCAATACCTATAGATACTCCATATCCTTGCTTTGGTATCATAGAATTAGCTAAGTGCGGCCTACGGTTTAACCATTCATAAAATAAACTAAGTTTTAATTCTTTACCTGATAATGGAAATGGCATGTATGTAGAGGTAGAATCATATATATAATTTTCACTATTACTATCATATCCATTAATTAATTTTGCATCACGATTCAATAGCTTTAAGCTTCCTAATAGCTGATGATTATTTGACATATTATCACCAAAGTTATACGGAAGGTCAAACCAAAGGTCAATACTGCTATTTTCTTCATATAAGCCCCATTTAGAATTATCATATGGCTTAACAACTATATCGAGGTCTTTATAGAAAGCTATACCCCAAATTGGGCCTTTCATAGCGTTTGCATATTGGATTACATACATATGTTTATTTTCATTTGTTAAATCATATACACCAAGACCTGTAAATAAATGCCGATTCATTTTATCTGTCCATTGAGTAAATCCTACAATTGATTTACTATCTGGCAAAAGCAACGATCCTTGATGCCTGAATATATCGAAAGATGTATACGGCTTATCGCTAATTATTTCTATATCTTTGCTTAATGATACATTATCAATTCGCTTGCCCGGGCCCGATTCCTTCCAATCTCCATAATGCTCTCTTATTGATAGCTTATTAGTTGTAATATCTCTATGAGGGTCAACCTGAACTAGGCGCACTGTATCAACATCTGCAAGTGTCCTTGCTGTAATGCTATTCCCCTTTGGAGACCATTGCCCTGCCCAGACTGCGTCACCTACGTCTGTAATAAGTTTATCTTCTTTAGTGTTAACATTTATAGTGTGTATATTTGGTGTAGACTCTGCGTGCGATGTATACGATATATAGTTACCATCCGGATGCCAAACTGGATCATACTCTGCAGCAGGGTTTTTTGTAAGTCTTTCAATATTATCATTATTGATATTTTTAATATATAAATCCAAATTTGCATTTTTATCTGCCATGCAAAAAACTATATGTTTTCCATTTGGACTGAAATGTGGACTCAAAATTTGTGTATCATACGTATAACTGGTAAGTTGCTCATTATTAGATCCATCGCTGTCCATTAAGAACAAATTTGCAATACTATTATAATGGGCTACATATACTATTTTTTTTCCATCCGGCGACCACGATGGATATGATGCTCGCTTAGAACTTGTTATCCATTTTGAAGATTTTAATTTGTAATCAAATATCTTTATATCATATACGAGTGATTGATGTTTTCCAAAATGATATTTTGCATATGCGACCATATCATTATTTGGTGACCACTGTAGGTAGGGGTGAAATTGTCCATAGTCAACCTCTTGTTTATCCCATATTATAATAGGTTTGTCCTTTTTATTCTCTTTTATTTCCCCGCCCTTCTTTTTCACGATTCTATCAAATAGCGTGGGCTTATCTTTATTATTTTTATTCTCCTTCGATTGCAACCTTTTTTCTTTTATTTCTTTTTCTGATATACTGTCACGGTTAAATATATATAATGACATGTCCCCTTGTTTTTCATTATTCGTTCCTATAATTGCCATTTTTGTACTATCTAATGCAAAATTAAACCCAATTAATTTTTTTATTGGTAGTGTAACTACATCACCAATTTCCTCTATTGCTTCTTTTTGTGATCTATATCCATAATAATATGTGTTCATATGTCTTCGCCAATCCTCATTAAACTGATCGACAGAGATGCCAACATTATTTTTAAATGCCGAATTAAAATTAAATAAACCCATGCTATTTCGATCTGATAGCGTATTTACTATTGTTGAGTCTCCAAATCTATTTGACCAATATAATAACTTAGAGAAACCATCATGATGTGGATCCATAGAATCCATTTCATTTCTTAGAACATGATATTTGTGACGAATTTCAGCACGATACGGTCTCCATTTTTCCGTTTCATATTCTGCCAATCCTTCCACTAGCCAGCCTGGTGTTTGTGATAATAAATAGGACCATGGTTCAGGAAGCCAGGTTTTTACACGATGAAAAAAAACAATGTGTTGAAGCTCATGGGAAACTACTTGAAAAAGCCATTTCTCATCTTCAAGCCAAATTGCTGCATCATTTTGATCTACCCATATAAATGTTTGATAGGTTGGTCCAGCAAAACCATTCATTATTTCATCTTCCGTTGTAAAAATAATATCTATAACGGGTATTTCTTCAAGATTCATTTGTTCTAACAAGACCGGAAGGACTTGCTCAGATATAACTGCACCTTCTTTTGCAATTGATTTAATGCCATTGTGGTAATGTACTCTAAAGTGCTCAGTGGTTATAGTGTTCCAATCTAATTCACCATGAGTCCTATTGGTCCATGCCCAAGTTTGGGAATAGCCAATAGAATTAATTAATAGAATAAATAATATCTTTTTAAAAACCATCTATTGAAAAATTAATTGATGCTCCAAGGTTCTCATCATCTGTTGCAAAAACTATTTTATTAGCATCAATAGTTAGAGCTTCTACTTTATTATTATTAAAAACATATTGCCCTGGAAAAGAATCAAAGATATTAAAATATAATTTATCTTTTAAAATTTCAAATTTTCCTATTTTGTATATTGCAGATTGATAGGGCCCATCATCTCCAGGGTCTGACGTTGATGATGTCCATAATATATTATTATTATCAATATCCATATCGCTCATATGTCTTTTTGATTTGATTGGCCAAGGCAGATTAATAAAAGTGCTGTCTTCTACGCTGATAGCAATATCATCATCAAATAAACTAATGGTCCCCCAAAATAATATAGATTGTTCATTATCCGATCCTCTGTGAGCCCAAGCTAAATAGGTCTTTTTATTTTTTCTTATTATTAGCAAACTTTCAAGATTTAAAGGAGGTCCACTATCAGGAATTCTAAATTCTTTAATTATTTCTATAGTATTTGATTTCAGATCTAATTTTATCCAATAACAAAACCCCCAACTTCCCATTGCTATATATTCATTTTCCAGTCCAGGGATATTTGACAAGGCCTCAAGATCTATGGGCAGTGATTCAGATGGCCAACTTAGTCCCTTATATAAGGAGTCTGCAGCCAGGTTAATTAACCCAATGCGCAACTGTTCTTTCTTTTTATTATCATGTACGACAAGGTATTTATTTTTATCACTTGTTGGTGAAATTCCACTAATTGCAATTTCTCTTTTACCACTGACATATTGCCAGCGTTCATCTATTGGCTTTAATTCTTTTTGACAGCTAAATAAGATTAATAAAAATATATATGGGATTGATCGGTAGGTGTATCTTTTCATAAGGGGGTATTTTATAATATATAAATCTAAGTTATTAATATGCTATTTGTAATAAGTCTTAAAATATTGTTTAACTGAATATTATTCAAAAAAATTTATTAAGTAAAATAAATAACTGTAAATATGGTGTCTTTTATGGTTCATATAACTTTTCTATTTTAGCATTTTGTTATCAAAAGACAGCTCATTTAGTGCATAAATAAATCTGCAAGTGGCTTTCACTATTAAATGGGGATTTATTGTAATCTCCAAATTTATTAAGAATTTTAAATCCCGATTCGCTTAAAAGCCTATCCATAGTATCTGGATATATCATATGCATATCAAATAAAAATTGATCTGCTGTTGATGATTCATGCTCAAAGAACCATTTAATTTGATTGATTTGTGTATCAGGATCATATTTATTGATTTCATTAACAATGCATCGCTCTCCATTGGGAAGATCAAATTCCATAACATAAGTCTTTCTCTTTGGCCTATATAGAAAAATAGGATTTGGCACAAAAGTATCAATAAGGAACAATCCTCCGTCCATTAAATGTGCATATACACAATTAAAAAAAGCTGATAAATCATGATTAGTTAATAAATGACAGATTGAATTAAAACCTATAAAAATAAATTGATATTCTTTTTTAAGGTCAATGCTTTTCATATCACCTTGAACGATACGATGGTCACTGTTAATTAAGGTTAATTTCTTTTTTGTAAATTCTACAAATTGCTCACTTAGCTCTACGCCTGTATAATTAAATCCTTTTTTAATTAAAGGGACTGCAAGCCTTCCTGTCCCTGAAGCCATTTCTAATATTGGACCACCATGCTCTAAAGCGCAATTAGTGATAAATTCTATATCATTAGTTTTCCACGTATGAGCAGCATCATAGAGATGCGGATCTGAATAAATATCAATTTGCAAAAAATTAATTTAAAGCAACTAGATCTTTACTAGTTTTATTAAGCACCTCACACCCATCTTTTTTTATGATAACATCATCCTCAATCCGAACTCCACCCCATCCGGGTATATAGATCCCTGGTTCAATAGTTACTACATTATTTTCATCTAATATTTGTGTACTTAATTGGCTCATTCGCGGTTCTGTATGTATTTCTAGACCTAGACCATGTCCAGTACCATGATTATAATACTTACCATACCCTCTATCGGCAATGAAGTCTCTAGTTATTGAATCCATTTCTTTACAGCTAACACCTGATTTAGCTGCATCACATCCTGCCTGTTGAGACCCTTTAACTATTTCATATATTTCATAATGCCTATCTGTTGGTTTACCTATTAATGGTGTCCTCGTCATATCAGCATGGTATCCTGCATATTTTGCTGCTGCATCTATAACAATAAAGTCTCCATCTTTAAACGGCCTGTCGCTTGGAACAGCATGCGGCAATGCTCCATTTTCTCCACCAGCAACAATAGGGTTATAAGCCTCTCCATCGCTTTCTTGTCTATATCGTAAAACTAACTGGTTAGCTACATCTTTTTCTGTAACACCGGGCTTGAGCATAGGCAATATTTCTTTATATATAACATCTGTTATTTCTACCGCTGTTCGTATTGCATTTAATTCAGAATCATCTTTTACTGCTTGCAAGTTCTCCATAAGCATTGATGTAGGGCTCCATTGAGTATTTGGAAAACTATCGGAAATTTTCTTATACTGACTAACGCTTGTATGGTCACCTTCAAAAGCTAAATTTTGACCAACCTTAATAAGATTATTCTTTTCGATTATTGATATATGATCTCCAAAATCTATATATCTTATCATATTGTTAACCTGTTTTTTTGATTGTACATCGTATCTACCATCAGAAATAAAATAAGAATCATCTACAGTGATTAAACAGGAACCGGCAGACCCGGTGAACCCTGAAATATATCTAACGCTTGTTAAATTTGTTAAATAAATTCCATCTAATCCCTTGTTTGCAAGTATTTGTCGTAGCTTATCCAGCCGAGATAAAAATATAGAGCTACTCATAAATCAACTGCTTTCTTCTTTAATAAGATCTTTGATCGCATCTCGCTCTTGTTCAATTTTTAAAGCATCAGCACCTTTTGTTACAAGAATATCTAAAACATCAAGCGCTTGGTAAAATAGTTTTTGATTCTTTAATACATTTACCATTGTAAACGTTGCTATTCTAGGACTTATAGCTAATTGAGGGCCATCTTCTTTTTTTGAAGCTGACTTCCTGCGATTTGTAGATTTTTTACTATTTTTGAGTTTAGATCTCTTTATTGTCTTGGACGGTTTTTCACCTTTTTCAATAATAGAAAGTATTGATTTTGCTTCTCTATTTTCTGGGTCTAAATCAATAACCTTATTCCAGCTTTTTTGTAAAGTAGATTCTGCTCTACCCAATGATTGCTGAACAACGGCTAATTGAAATGCTGCCTGCAAATGATCCGTTCCTGATAATACAACATCCTTTAATAATTTTTCTGCTTCTCTTTCATTACCTATTTCTAGCTCAACCATTGCAAGTATAAACTTTCCATCAACATGATCAGGATGATAACCTAAGCCTATATCACAGACCTTTCGAGCTCTGTCTAAGTCTCTATTTTGAAGATACATATCTGCTAAAATAGGAAATAAAACGGTATCAAAATTATCAGCAAAGTATGCTTCTAATTCTGATTGATTATTTAAATTCATTCTCTAGCGCCTATTATTTTTAACCCAATTAATTATATAATCTACAGTTTCTTGCACAGGAGTTCCAGGTCCAAATAATTGCCCAACCCCGATACCAATTAAGGATTCTTTATCTTTATCTGATATAATTCCGCCACCAGTTAATAATACATCATCAATTTCATTCTCTTTCATAAGGTCTATTACCCTAGGAAATACTGTCATATGCGCACCTGATAGCACAGACAATGCTATTACATCAGCATCCTCTTGTACGGCTGCAGAAACTATCATCTCGGGTGTTTGGCGCAACCCTAAATAAATAACCTCCATTCCAGCATCTCTATATGCGCTCGCTAAAACTTTTATTCCTCTATCATGGCCATCTAAGCCTGGCTTTGCCATTACTATCCGTATTTTTCTATCCATAATTAAGTAAATTTTAACGAAATTTTATTGTAAACAAGAAAATTATAATATTTTAAGTATTATTTGAATCAACAACAAATGTTACAGGGCCATTATTAATAATTGTTACATCCATATGGGCACCAAATTCACCTGTTTTTACATCAATACCTTTTTGTTTAAACAATTTCACAAAATCAAGATATAAAGCCTTCCCTTTTTTAGGATTTGCTGCATTTAAAAAACTAGGTCTTCTGCCTTTATCAATATCTCCGCAAAGGGTAAACTGGCTTATAATCAATACAGAACCATTAACATCCAATAATGAATTGTTCATCTTATTATTTCTATCATTAAAAATTCTTAAACCAATTATTTTATCAGTAAGATAAGTAGTATCCTTTTCTGTGTCATCTTTATTAATCCCTAAAAGGATTACCAATCCATGATTAATAGTTCTTTGTTCTAAATTATTGATTTTGACATTTGCATTAATTACGCGCTGTATGACTGCTATCATATAAATTTATTATTCAACCCAAACATTATTTTTCCCACACTTATCTCGTAATTTTATTAAATACTCTCTACTAGATGATACTCTTATGTTGTGTGATAAAATTCTCTTTTTTCTATTATTATAATCCTTATAATGAAACATTAAATTGCATTTCCCTGGATACAACTTTGACAGCTCATGTAAATCTTCAATTTGTTTATTATCCATAGTAATAAAATCTAAAAATACATTAACTCTTTTTGCGTAATAGTCCCTTACTTTTTCAAGAGGAACAATTTCTTCAGCAACTAATTTTAAATCACTAAAATCATAATCATCTGTGGGCTTACCTGTTATAAACAAAATATTGTCTTCAAAAATCATATCTTTAAACTTGGAGTGCGTTTTACTAAAAACCAGTATTTCAGCTCTTCCACCTAAACATTCTAACGTAAAGAATGACATTTGGTTATTTTTCTTATCATAATGAATCTTAAGATTCTGAATTAACCCCCCTATGCGAACCTTTTTATTAATAGTTGAATTAACTTTTTCAGAAAAATCATGATTACTAAAATCTTCTAAATCATCTGCAAATTCCAATAAAGGGTGCCCTGTTAAATAAAGCCCTAAAACCTCTTTTTCATGCCCAAGTGACTCCTTTTCAGACCATGGACGCACTTCCTGCAATTTAGGCATCATTGAAATTCCTGGATTGTTTGAGGTTTCTCCAAACAAGTCTACCTGGTTCTTATTCTTATCAGATTGTACATTTTGACCATACCGAATAGCCGTGTCAATTGTTGAAAATTTTTCTGCCCTAGATCCATCAATATGATCCAATGCACCAGACATAATTAAACTTTCTAATACTTTTTTATTTACAGCTTGTAATTCTACTCGACTAGTAAAATCAAACAATGAAATAAATGGACCATCATCATCCCTTGCGACAACAATTTGTTCTAGCGCTTTAACTCCTACATTTTTTATTGCGTTTAAACCGAATGAAATAGTTTTATCATCTACAGGCTGGAAATGAATATCTGATACATTTATATCTGGCGGATGAATATCAATATTCATTTTTCTACATTCATTAATTAAAATAACAACCCTATCTATATTTGTCATTTCACTTGTTAAGTTTGCCGCCATAAACTCTGCAGGGTAATAAGTTTTTAACCAAGCGGTTTGATAGGCTATATAAGAATAAGCAGTTGAGTGGCTTTTATTAAAACCATACTGAGCAAATTTTTCAATTAAATCATATATATCTTTAGCATTCTTTTTTGAAATTCCATTATTAAAAGCCCCTTCAATAAACTTAACCTTTAGGGCCTCCATCTGTTCATTATCTTTTTTACCGATTGCTCTTCTTAAAATATCAGCCTGCGCAAGGGTGAAGCTTGCTATCTCATTTACTATTTGCATTACCTGCTCTTGATATACAATGATACCATATGTTTCATCTAATATTGGTTTTAAAAGAGGAGAAATATATTTTATTTTTTTCTTTGTTGATTTGCGATCAATAAACTTATCAATGTTTTGCATGGGCCCAGGCCGGTATAAAGCATTCATTGCTATCAAATCTTCAAACTGAGTAGGTTTCAATTTTTTTAAAAACTCTCTCATACCTGCTGACTCAAATTGAAATACACCAATTGTTAACCCATTAGAAAATAATTGATAAACCTTGGGATCATCCATAGGGATATTCCCGATATCAACAGATATATTCTTTTTATTTAACATATTAATTGTATGATTAATTACAGTAAGGTTACGTAATCCCAGGAAATCCATTTTCAATAAACCAAGGTTTTCCAAGTTCTTCATATCATATTGACTTGTAACATCTCCTTGGCTTGATTTATATAAAGGCATGTAGTCTGTTAATTCTCCCGGAGTCACAACCACACCTGCTGCATGAGTAGATGCATGCCTATTCATACCTTCTAATACTTTTGAAAATTCGATTAATTCTTTGTATTCACCATTTGCCATCGTTTGTAAATCAGGGTTTTTTGCTAAAGCTTTTTCTAAGGTAATGTTTAATTCATTTGGAATAGCTTTTGCTACACGGTCAACATCGCCAAAGGAATAACCCATTACCCTACCAACATCGCGAACTACTTGCTTGGCTTTCATTTTGCCAAATGTAATTATTTGTGTAACAGAATTTTCCCCATATTGATTTTTAATATAATCAATTACCTCTCCCCTTCTTTCAATACAAAAATCTATATCAATGTCTGGCATGCTAATACGATCTTCATTTAAAAATCGTTCAAAAATTAAATTATGTTTCATTGGGTCAATATCTGTTATGCCTAGCGCATAAGAAACAATACTGCCAGCAGCTGATCCTCTTCCAGGACCTACTGGAATATTATTATCATGTGCATATTTAACAAAATCTTGGGTTATTAAAAAATATCCTGAAAACCCCATCTTCTTTATAACGCTCAACTCATGAGTTACTCTCTTCTTAAGTGCTGGCGTTAAATCTCCATATTTTTCTTTAATTCCATTGCTACACAATGCTTTCAAATACTCATCCGGATCAGAAAAGTCTTCATCAGGAGGCAAAGGGAAATTTGGCAAGTGATATTCGCCAGTTGGTATAGATAAATCAATACTATCTGCGATTAATCTTGTGTTTTCAATTGCATGAGGCACACTTTTAAAAAGCTTATGCATTTCATCCTGTGATTTAAAATAGAATTCTGGCGTTGCATATCGAAGTCTATTAACATCATTCCTTTCTTTACCAGTGCCTAAACAAATATGTATATCATGTGCTTCCCAATGATCATGCTTAGCATAATGAGCATCATTGGTTGCAACTAAAGGTAAGTTCAATTCTTTAGCTAGTTTTTGCATTTTTTCAACATTTAATTTTTCATGCTCAATTCCATGGTTCTGAACTTCTAAATAATATCGATTGGGGAAAATTTCAGCAAACTCTAGGGCAGACTGCTTGGCTCCTTCCCAATCTCCATTAACAAGCTTTTCTGGGACCTCCCCTTTTAAGCATGCTGATAAACAAATTAATCCATCGCTAAACTCTCTTAAAATATCTTTATCAATTCTAGGGCGATAATAAAATCCTTCAAGATACCCTAGAGAGATTAATTTCATCAAATTTTTGTATCCTATATAATTTTGGGCTAATAAAATTAAATGGTTGTTGCCCCAGCCCCCTTCAGCTCTTGGCTTTTTATCAAACCTATTATTTACTGCTACATACACCTCGCTACCAATAATTGGCTTGACACCCGTCTTATTTGCATTATTATAAAAATTAACAGCGCTAAACATATTTCCATGCTCAGTTAATGCAACTGCATCCATTTTTAAATCATCTATGGTATTAACTAAAGTCTGAACAGTTTGAGCGCCATCCAAAAGACTATAATCTGAGTGATTATGTAAATGTACAAATTCAGCTGACATAATGATCCGTAAATATTGCTATTAATCCTGCTATTATACTAAACTTTAACAAATTAGCACTTTTTTTAGCTGAGCTTATTGCAGGTAATTTCATAAAATAGTATATAATTATACATAAAGGAACCTCGACCCCAAGAATTAATAAAATTAAATAATAATTTCCATAAATATTAAAATAATATGGCATTAAAGAGCTAGATCCAATTATAAATATTAAAAAATAAGATACGAAAATAGCCCTTTTTTCTCCAATAACTATAGGTAGAGTTTTAAGGTTATTTTCCTTGTCTCCCTCAATATCTGCAATATCCTTTATTAATTCTCTTAATAATGTTAATCCAAAAGCTAAAAAACTTGGGACTATCATTGGCAAAATTTTTCCGTGAGAAAATCCAAAGAATATAAAAGATAGGCCAAGTATCATTGACACAACCATATTGCCTATTATTGGAACGCCTTTTAATCTCAAGCTATAAATAATCATTAAAGGAAGGGCTATCCCAATAGATACTATCATTGCTTTTAATGGCAGTAAGAACGCAACTAAAGAACCAATAAAAAACATTAATATTGAAAATATAAAAGCTTCATTGCTATTTATTAATCCGCGACTTAATGGTCTATTTGGACGATTAATCAAATCTATTTCATAATCACAGTAGTCATTGAACGCATTTGCTCCTCCAGTATAAAAAACTACAACTAGTAATGTGTATAATGTGGTTAAGCTATAGTGAAAATTTCCCAAAATGTATGCGCATATTATAGCTGCATAAGCTGCTACTAAAACATTAATCGGGCGCATAATAATTATATATGCAATAATCTTATTCAATTAACTAATGCCTTTAATATTCGTGGGTCACCGTTTAAATCTGATACTATTTCTATTTTAGAAAAAAACTTATCATCTAAAATATCTTTAACAAGTCGGGGGTGTTGGTTTAACCCTACTTCAAGAATTATATGGCCACCTGATACAACTACAGAAGGAGCTAATTCATTTATTCTTTTATAAAATGACAAACCATCCGATCCATCTGTAAGCGCAATTTTAGGCTCATAAAGCTTTACATCATCCATTATATCATCCATTTCATTTATTGGTATATATGGGGGGTTGCATACAATCATATCTAGTTTATTATTATACAAGTCAGATAGTATATTTTTTTGTTCAAAGCTCACTTCCACATTGTGATTTTGAGCATTAATCTTTGCTATTTCTAAGGCTTTATTTGAAATATCTATTGCGCTTATATTTGGATTATTTAACTCTTTTGCTAATGTTATAGCTATGCTACCAGATCCTGTGCAAATATCTAAAATTTTTTTATTTGAATTATCGCCCAGTGCTGATAATGCAATATTAATTAACATTTCTGTTTCAGGGCGCGGTATAAATACATTGTTGTTAACAAAAAATTTTCTTCCATAAAACTCACAGCTCCCTGTGATATACTGCAAGGGCTCTTTTTTCATCCTTCTATCAATCCATGTGTGCAATTTGTGAAGGTTTTCTACGGATAACTCTTCATCATAGCGAAGATATAAGTCTAATTTTTTACAGTTTAATAGTTCTTCTAATAGCCATTCAATTTCCTTTCTTGAATTATTAAACCCATTCAATGAAAAGAGATTTTCTGCCCAGTTAATTATATCTATAACCCGCGAATGGTTATTCTTTACTACGGGTATTTGCATTAGTTATTCAGTTTGAAGCGATGCTTCTTGATCGGCAATTTTTAATTGTTCTATAAATTCGTTCAGCTGTCCATCCATAACACTATCTAGCTGATATGAAGTAAAGTTAATACGATGATCCGTTATCCTGCCTTGAGGGAAATTATAAGTTCTTATTTTTGCTGATCTATCTCCTGTAGACACCATTGATTTTCTTGCGTCTGCTCTTTCTTTTGCAAGCCTTTCTTTTTCTTGAGCTAAAAGACGAGACTTAAGAACTTTCATTGCGGCAGTTCTGTTTTTATGTTGGGATTTTTCATCTTGGCAGGTAACAACAAGCCCTGTTGGAATATGCGTTATTCTTATCGCAGATTCTGTTTTATTAACATGCTGCCCCCCCGCTCCACTTGCTCTATAAGTATCAATTTTCAAATCCGATTCATTTATATCAATTTCGGCATCCTCTGCCTCCGGTAAAACTGCTACTGTCGCTGCGGAGGTATGTAATCGGCCTCCTGTTTCAGTTTTAGGAACGCGCTGAACCCTATGTACGCCACTTTCAAATTTCATCATACCATAAACAGAAGTTCCTTTAACTGAAAATATTATTTCTTTAAATCCCCCAATGCCGGTGCCATTACTAGCAATAACCTCTCGCGTCCATACGTTCCTCTCAGCAAACCTACTATACATCCTAAATAAGTCTGCTGCAAATAAAGCCGCCTCTTCTCCACCTGTCCCTGCGCGTATTTCAATTATCGTATTTTTATTATCATTTGGATCTTTAGGGATCAGTAAAATTTTAAGTTGATCTTCAAGTTCTAATAACTCACTCTCTGCTTCATTATTCTCTTCAAGTGCTAAAATTTTGAGTTCCTCATCATCGCTATCAATTATCAATTGATTTTCTTGAGTTTGATGAAGCAATGATAAGTATTTATTCGCTTTTGGAATAACAGAATTAAGAAAAGTATGTTCTTTTGCTGTTTCTTTTAATTTTTCAGAATCAGAAATCACCTTAGGGTCAGCTAAAAGTGATTCTAGCTTATTATAACGATCTATAATTTGATTTAGTTTTTCCTTCATGCGTATTATATATAAAAATGGCCTTATAGTTCTATCTTATAAGGCCATTTTATTAAAGAATAAGCTATTTAGACGATTTTTTATATTTCTTTTGATATTTTTCAATACGCCCAGCTGTATCAACTAATTTTTGCTTACCTGTATAGAAAGGATGCGTAAAAGATGTAATATCACAATAAACCACATAATGCGCTATACCATCAATGTCTCTTTTTTCATCACTGGTTAGAGTTGATTTTGTTAAAATTTCGTCTCCAGTTGCAGAATCCACAAAAACAACTGGATGATAATTTGGATGGATTTCTTTTTTCATTAATACTCCTTCAACTTAATTCACTTAAAGCTTTTATAATTCTTTCAACACCTTTTCGTATTGTGTCTTTATTGACAGCATACGAAAATCTTATATGTCCTGGGGCACCAAAACCATCTCCTGGCACAGAGACCACCCTAGCAACATCCAAAATGTAATCACAAAGTTTAAAAGAATCGTTTATTTTTTCTCCATTGTAATTTTTATCTAAATAATAAGAAAAATCTGGAAATGCATAAAATGCTCCTCCAGGCATTATGCATTTTACACCCTGTATTTCATTTAACAGTCGAATCATTAAATCCCTTCTTTCTTTATACTTATTTCTCATTTCTTCAACGCATTTTTGATTACCAGTCAGTGCAGCAATTGCTGCTTTCTGACCAATAGAATTGGCACAGGAAGTTGCCTGCCCTTGTAGCTTGCTCATTGCCCGTATTATATTTTTATTTGCCACAGTATAACCAATGCGCCAACCTGTCATAGCGTATGTTTTTGATAAACTCATACAGGTTACTACTTCCGCATTATAAGTATTTAATTTTTCGGCACTAATATATTCACCATTAAAAACAAGTTTTTCATAACATTCATCAGAAATAACTGTCAAATCATTCTTTTTAGAAATTTCTAAAATTTTAGTTATTGCACTACTCGACCATACTCCACCTGTAGGATTTGATGGGGAATTAATTATTATTCCTTTTGTCTTGCTATTTATTTTAGAAATCAATTCATTGAAATTAGGCTCAAACTGATTATTAGGATCCGTAGAGACAATGACAGGCTCTGCATCTGCTAATCGAACAAACTCAGGAAACGATACCCAGTATGGAGAAAAAACAATCACCTCATCTCCTCTATCAAACAATGCTTGACACGCAGTATATAGACTTTGTTTTTCACCATTTGATACAAGAACCTGATGGGGTTCAAATGTTAAACCGTTTTCAACTAAAAGCTTTTTACAAATTGCCTGTCTTAATTCTATCAAGCCAGATCCAGCAGTATACTTTGTAAACCCATCATCCATAGCTTCTTTTCCAGCCTGAATTATATGCTCAGGAGTATTAAAATCTGGCTCACCGACACTTAAGTTTATCACATCAACTCCCTTTGAACGTAAATCAGCAGCTCTACTTGTCATTTCTAAAGTAAATGAAGGTTTTACGCGGGTAACGCGATCTGAAAAATCTAACGTTGACACACTCTAAACCTTGTGCTGTTTTTGATGATATAACTCAGTATTAAAATTAGGTTCACTATCTTTATTATGATCATTATTATAGCCATCATTATTAACGTTTTTGGGCTGTTTTCTTTTTCTTCTTTTTAATTGATGGTTTTTTTTATTTTTTTTAGCATTTAGCTTATCGAAATCTTCAGCATGTATTTCATCAAACTCTGATTCAAAACATGTCTTTTCATCTAAATTCTGTAACTTTAAATCATCTTTATTAAAACTTTGATAGGCCTTTTCATTGAAAATAGTTCCAAACCCTCTTGTAATTCCATTACCCAGGCCTATAAAACTTGGTAAATCAAAATTTGTTTTAAATAACCCCTCAAAGGATCCCCATTTATTATCAATTGAAACTGGATCTATAGAAGCAACTTTTACCATCGACAATAGTTTATTAGGTTTTGTCAGTTTTAATTCATTTGAAATAAAAGCTAGATTTTTCTCAAGTAATTTATTCAAATAATTTATTTTATTTTCAGAATCTATTCTTTTAAAATCTTTCCAAGCGTTTTTATTTAAAGCTGCCCAAGGAGTTATAAATTGATAATTGAACGGCTTTTCTCTGTATTGAAAAACTTTTTCATTCTTATCAATTATTTTATCTACAATTTCAAAAGTTATATTTCCAAAATCTAGTCGTTTAATATTATCTATTAATTGTAGCACAGCATCAACGCCATCGCCTATTCCAACAATAAATATATTCTCATTTATAACTTTTACTTGAACTCGCGGATATAAATATCGGTCACGGTATTTTCCATTTAGCATTGGCACAATATCATGCGATGAATAATTGCGCATAATTACTCCCTTAACCTGATATGGGGTTTTTTTTACCGGTTTATCGGATTTTAAACAAGCCGTTATAGCCCTAGCTTCTTTTTTATTAGTAGTTATGATTATCCTTTAGAAATTATACTTATATATAAAAAGAGGGTTATTGACTCATTGTATCTAGGAATTCATCATTCGTTTTAGTTCTTTTAATTCTATCTTGCAAAAACTCCATAGATTCAATTGTATTCATCTCATTAAGCAATTTTCTTAATATCCACATTCTAGCGAGGGTTTTTTTATCAAGAAGCAACTCTTCTTTTCTGGTCCCAGAGCGCACTAAATCGAATGATGGATATATTCTTCTATCGCTTAAACGTCTATCAAGTACTAATTCCATATTTCCAGTACCTTTAAATTCTTCAAAAATGACATCATCCATTCTGCTGCCAGTATCAATTAAAGCAGTTGCTATAATAGTTAGGCTTCCTCCTTCTTCCGTATTCCTGGCAGCGCCCAAAAATCGCTTAGGCTTTCTAAGAGCATTAGCGTCAACTCCCCCAGAAAGAATTTTTCCACTATGTGGTATTACTGCATTATGCGCCCTACCTAATCTTGTAATACTATCTAAGAGAATAACAACATCATCACCAAACTCAACCATTCTTCTTGCTTTTTGAATAACCATATCAGCTACAGATACATGGCGCTCAGGTGGTTCATCAAATGTCGAACTTACAACTTCCGCATCCACATTTCGCTTCATATCTGTCACTTCTTCAGGTCTCTCATCAATTAATAATATTAGTAATTTAGTTTCTGGATGATTTGCTCTTATCGCATTAGCAATTTTCTGAAGAAGAATCGTTTTACCAGTTTTAGGCTGAGCAACTATTAATCCCCTTTGGCCCATACCCATCGGAGATACAAGATCCATTATTCTAGTAGACATATCTTTTTTATCTACTTCAAGATTAAATTTTTGCTCTGGATAAAGTGGAGTAAAATTATCAAATAAAGTTGCTTTCTTTACATGATCGGGGGGGAAATCATTCACAGCTTCCAATTTTAAAAGAGCATAAAATCTTTCTTTTTGTTTAGGCGGGCGTATTTCTCCAAAAACCTGGTGACCAGTTCTAAGACCAAATCTTTTAATTTGGGATGGACTTACATAAATATCATCTGGCCCTGGCAAATAATTAAAATCAGGGCTTCTTAAAAAACCATATCCCTCTTTTAATACTTCTAGGACGCCAGTTGCTTGTAAAATTCCCTCTTTTTTATTATGAGCTTCAAGAATTTTTACAATAAGCTCCTGTTTACTTAAACCTGAAATATCCTCAAGTTCTAAATCATTTGCAAATTTAGTAAGCTCATCAATATTTTGGGATTGAAGCTGATTAACATCCATAAGACAATTCCTTTAAAATTTTATTATGTAAAAAATACTATTAGGGGAAAATTTGTGGCGCT
>Ga0208407_1000531_pt1 | contig 17779 bp, 11 predicted proteins | sample ETNtaG_9_FD_185775 | JGI IMG/M metagenome (GOLD analysis project Ga0208407, IMG submission 185775) | Marine microbial and viral communities from oxygen minimum zone, Eastern Pacific Ocean - ETNP201406SV69 (SPAdes) (version 2) | ecosystem: Environmental > Aquatic > Marine > Oceanic ...
AAATAACCTAGCTGAAATAATTGATTTTAAACATGGTGATTTTACAGCAATCGCATCAGACGTAGACTCGGCTGACATAGTAACTCTGGATAAGGTTATTTGTTGTTATGATGATATGTCTGAATTAGTAAGGCTGTCTTCCAAGCTTTCTCGAAAAATATACGCCGTTATTTATCCTCGTGACGCTTGGTGGACAAAACTAGCTCTTCTATTTATCAACTTTTATCCCATAATAATGGGCAGTCCTTTTAGAGTATTCATTCACCCTACTAAAAAAGTGGAAGAAATAATTTTTAGGAATGGGTTAAAACGTGATTATTATGACACAACCTTATTCTGGCAAGTAGCAATTTTTACTAAATAGAATCTCGTATTTTATATATTCTATAAACCTACAAAGTAGCAGGTGTTTTTGTATCTGTGCTAATGAGTAGATTTGGATATATAAAGGATGCTGAAATGAGAAAATTATTTATTCTAACACTGTTTTTATCTATTCAATCAATTTGGGCTGATGATGATGTAACTGCTGAACTGGATGCTGCCTGGGACAAATTAAAAACAACAGTTTCTAAGGGAGATTTTCGTTCTTATAAATCCATTTATCATCGAGATGCCATTTTAGTCAATGGGATAACAAACAAGAGTTATACCATCAAAGATGCATTTGCAGGTTGGAAGCAAGGTTTTGAAGATACCAGGTCTGGCAAAATCACTGCTCAGGTAGATGTCATGTTTTCGCAAAGACTCACTGATAAAACTACAGCACACGAAACAGGCATTTTTCATTATTATACCATTGATAAAGAGGGTAAACAAAACGACAGCTATGTTCATTTTGAATCTCTTTGGGTGAAAAAGAATAACAAATGGTTCATGATGATGGAATATCAAAAATCAAGAACCGATAAAGTTGAATGGGATGAATTTAAATGAAATGCTTTTGGTCTAAAAAGTTTCCACCAGTAGCGTGTGTATTTCATTCATCTATGAAGCTGGAGCCGTACAATATAAATTAAGGCTTGAATTATAAGACTTTCTTATCTTCAGGCTCTATGTAAAAGAATCAAAAAATTGTGATAAAAACAGACAAAATAATATTTTATGCATCTCTGGTTGCCCTGGTATCCTGCATTGCACCAATTATTATATGGTCCCAAGATAGTTACCAAATTCTTTTATCATTAAAGGTATCCATTGAAAATGCTTTTGGAAGCACTTACCAAATTTTAACAATCGCTGTTCTTCTGTTTGTACTTTGGCTTGCATTCAGCAAATATGGGAAAATTCAACTAGGAGAAGGGCAATACCAGTTTGATACGTTCAGTTGGGCATCTATGTTATTTTGTGCAGGTGTGGTAACGGGAATTCTTTACTGGGGTACTAGGTTTTTTGTTTAGTAATGTTTTGGTAGATTAAAATAAATTATACACAATTATAACGGGAAATATAAAAAATTGCTCTATCTAGATTTTTGAACCTAGATTAATTTTTTAAAAAGACTATGGACCGAAAACTAACAACGATATTTGCTTCTGATGTGGTAGGCTTCAGCAAAATGATGGGCATGGATGAAGTGAATACATTAAAGATTTTAAAAGAGCGCCGAGAAGTCATCGATGGTATTATTGATGAGCACGCCGGCATTATTTTTGGAAGCGCTGGCGACAGTGTAATTGCTGAGTTCTCCAGCCCCATCAAAGCTGCAGAAGCAGCGGTTGCAACGCAACTGAAGATGAAAACAATGAATGTGGACCAGGCGGAATCAGATCAGATGACGTTTCGTGTGGGTATCAACATTGGCGATGTGATGGTAACGGATGACAACCTATTTGGCGATGCAGTCAATATTGCTGCTCGATTGGAAGCTGCGGCTCGCCCTGCCGGAATCTGTGTGTCAAAAACTGTCTTTGATATGATTAATAGGAAAATCTTAGTGTCTTTTGAAGATGCAGGCGAATTGGAATTGAAGAATATTGATTTTCCAATTAAGGCTTTTCATGTCACCGAAAATAAAGGGATAGCGAGATTCACTCAGGATTCTGAAAAAATTCATACGGAAGTAAAAAAAGCTGAACCGGGTTCAGTTGCAGTTATGTTTTTTAAAAACCTCAGCGCTGATGAAGAGCAGGAATATTTTTGTGAAGGGTTCTCCGAAGATCTTTTATCAATGCTCTCCCGTTATAACAAATTGGTTGTGATATCCAGCCATGCCAGTTTTTCGTATAAAGAAAAATCAAAAAGTTTCAAAGAAATCGGGAAAGAACTGGGCGTTCGATATGTCATTCATGGCAGTGTGAGAAAACTGGGCCCGAAGATGCGCATTAATGCAAACTTGGTATCAACAGAGAATGAGAATTCTATCTGGTCCAATAATTTTGACCTGTCTGTGGATGAAGTTTTTGATGTCCAAGATCAAATCGCAGAAGAAATTGTTTCAACAATAGTAGGTAGGGTGGAAGAAGATTTACTTAAGGCAACCAAAACAAAACGCCCAGATAATATGAATGCATATGATTTAGTGTTGCAAGGATTGGAGTATGCAAAAAAAGGGAATTTATTTAGGGAACATACTGCAACTGCCGTTGAAATTTTTGAAAAAGCAATAGAAGCCGATCCGTCTTATGGTCGGGCTCATGCTTGGCGTGCCTGCTCCCTAGGCAATCTGATGGATTGGGATGGGGAACAAAAACCGGAAGTGTTAGAACGGTGTATGGAATCTGTGGATCGTGCGCTAGAATTGGACCCCAATGAACCGGAAATCCATCGAATCATGGGATTCATCAAATTTTACGGGGAGCGGGACTTTGATCTTGGCAGATATCATTTTGAAAAAGCACGAGAATTATGCCCCAGTGATGTATTTATTATATGTAAATATGCCCAAATGTTAAACTTTTGTGGTGAGTATGAGAAAGCGCTGATAGAATTAGAACGTGCAAAAAGATTAGACCCATTTTCCAATGATTTGGTATTTGGACCATTAGCTTTGTGTCATTATTGGCTGGGGAACAATGATGAAGCCATTGAAATTTTTAAAACAATAAAAATATTAAACTGGCATTTATTCTATTTGGCAGCAATCCATGCCAAAAAAGGTGACAAAGAATTGGCCAAAGAAAAATTAAAAGAAGCAAAAGCAGTAAGCGGAATGGATATTAACCAATTTATAGATTCTCAGCCCTATACTAAGGAAGAACTGGCTAAATCTTTAAGAGATGTTTTAAAAACCATAGACGTATAAAAACCTGATATATCAGGAAAAAATAATTTATTCAGGAATTATCGATAGAGCTTAACGGCTTTAGCTAAGTGTAATTGTAAGTTTTTTTAGTACCACAATTCCACTGAAACGATTTAAATTTTATTAGAGCTTTAGACACTATAAATAAATAAACTCCAATTAGCCTGTAGTATATGTTTCAGATGAGTAGAAATGGCGTAGACTATGCAAATATATTCATGGCTAAACTCAACCACAAATAAGAACAAGATTTACCTATGAAATTAAGATTAAAACATTTTTTGCGATTTACATCATTCCTACTTTACCTTTTTGTCCTAAGCTGTGAAGATGTAGAAATTGCATATCCTGGAAATAATCGGGTTCTTGATCCTGTTGCACCGACGGGTGCCATCGTATGGGCTATTGATACAGATGAAAATGGGGAGAAAGGTTACCTGGAAGAAAATTCAGCATCTGGTAAAACGATCGGGACATTAAACGCTACCGATGGTAATCCGGATGACGTATTTACATATTCTATCAAAAGCCAGACGATAGATAACTCTGGTGTGAACTATTTTATCCTAACGGCGGACTCGGGGAATGTTAACCTTGTCCTCAATAGCGGCAACCTTAACTACGAGGCTTTAACAGGTTCAAGAGAGATTATTGTTTCGATCACGGTTACAGATGATAGTCCGGATAATATGACTGAGGATTTTACAATCAGGGTTGAAGTTATCAATGTAAATGAGACACCTATTTTCAATAATTTTAATTCATTGACCAGATATGCTGACGAATATATTTTATACGAGTTCAATAAAATAGAATGGTCCGATACGGATGATGGTCAGAATCCTACACTCAGTCACAATGGTCCATCTTGGTTGGACATCACCCCTGAAGGTTTAATGTCAGGCACTCCTCAGGCTAGTGATGTAGGTAATAATGCCTATACCATAACGATAACTGATGGTGAAATAAGTGTAACGGAAGATTTGACAATAGAAGTCAGGGAGAACACTGCGCCACAGTTCAGTAATTCTAGCTCGATCCAAACTGTCCTACGTGTTGGATGTTGGGATGATAATCAGACCATAGTAGATCTTAACTGGTACGACCCGAATAATACATCTCCTTATTTTCAAGGAACCGATCTTGTAACATTTGCAAATGAAGAGAGTATTGAATGGTTCAATATTACTTCAGATGGGGTATTCCTCTGCGTGAATGCTCCTAGTAATAGCGATGCCGGTGTCTCGCAAGTTTCTCTGTCACTGACGGATAACAGACCAAACGTTCCTCTGTCATCAGTGTATTCATTTGATCTGACAGTTACTGCAAATGATGCACCTGAGTTCTTGAATTTAAATAGCTTCCCAAGTACGATCTCAGTTGGTGATACGCTTGAATTTGATCTAGACTGGCAGGATCCTCAAGAGGATTTAATAGATTTTTATATAGTTGAATATTTAGGATGGCTCTATGCTGATGATTCAGGAAATATAACAGCTATACCGCAATCTAATCACCTGGGAGAGCATACCCTGGAATTCAAAATTGATGATGGATGCTACGAAGTGAGTGCCATAAAAACGCTAACAGTTCAATAATTAATAAAAAATAAAGGATATAAAATGAATATTAGATCAGATATGAACGCCAGAACCGCCATGGTCTATGGTGGTGCAGCATTTTTACTTGTTATTGTAGGCTTTAGGTCAATTATTGCCACCCTTGACCCGGATCATATTGGTGTCATGACCTATCTGTCAATTGGGGGACTGGTCCTTGAGTTCTGCCTTTTAATTTTATACGCACAGAGTATTTATAACCTCGGGCCCGATAGCGGTGGCGAAAGTCATGCCAGTGTTGGCAATATGGATGGTAAAGAAATCTCAGAGCTGACAGCTGCTGTTATTAAAGTCGCAGAAATGGGAGAAGGGTTATCAAACTTGGCCAGTGGAAAACTGCGGGATGAGGTTAGAAAAGAGGTGAATGAGATTTTGTCAAAAGCAATCAAGAAATAGGTAATTAATTATGAAAAAAGTTGAAGTTTATTTCATAATCAACTTGGGTGCTATTCTAAGTTTATTTGCTATTGAAGGCGAGCTTTCAATCTATATGCAAAGACAAGATGACATATTAAAAAATGTAGCACAGGATAAACTCCAGACCTTAGTTGAAATAAGCAATGTTGAGTCTAACTATGATGACTCGGATTACTACCGTCTCTTTTTTAATGTGGAAGGTCAGTACGAGCAAGGGTCTATCGAATTTAATCCGAGTTTTACTACGCCAATTGTTGAAGTTGACGATGAAGGTGTGAAGGTGGATGATTCTTACGATTGGGAGCTTGATAATGTAACTATAGAGCCTTATACAGATGATGGTAGTGAGAATCGCTACGTAGCAAAGGTTGAGCTAAGTTCAGTAGAAGAAAACTACCTTAACCAGCCCTTTGATGTTGATCTTGGTGTACAGTTTATTCCAGATATTGATACTATAACATACAATAAGTGGTCAGCAGCATTTGGAGATTTTAAAGTCACGGACAAGCTCTTAAAAATTATCAATAGTGAAGTATCGAGAGAAGGGAGCTTTACCATCAATCGAGAGTTTGACACTCCGGTTACACTCATATATATGGATGGCCAGCAGTCTGAATTTTTTGTTCTCTTTGATAAGCAAAAATACACTGTTCTGCGTGGTCTGAACTGGGAGATTCCTTTCAGTGTTGGCGGAGTCAATACAGATGCAGATTTCAGCGTTGAACTTGCCGGCGGAAAGGACCTGGTTAAGGAACTTGTTTCTGGCTTACCTCGGGCTTACATAAAAGGCAAGGGCATTGGTAATGGCACCGTGGAAGTGGTTGGTTATAGGAAGCGGGATAAAAAATCTAGCATCACTTCGGCACGAATTGTTGTTGTGGATCCCCAATATAGCTCACCATCTGATGATAAGGAAATTTACATAGGTGAAAAATATATCTTTGACAGCAGGGTGAAAGACGTAGACCGAGACAGGATATCTGTGAAAATTTCAGGATCGGCAGTCAACACAAAAACATTTAATTCATTTGAAGCCAAGCTGACACCAAAAAGTAAGGGCAAGTTGAAGTTCGAAACTTTTGTAGATGGTAATCTGGTCAAGGGTTTAGCTCATGATGTTAAGGTGAGAAAAATTCCACCACCAAAACTTGATTTCAAAAGAATGGGCAAGGGTTCAAACAACCTGCTCTTGACAGTGACAACATACGGAAATAAAAACGGCAAAAAAGCAGTCGTACCTCTCTCTGGTATCTACGGGAAGCTTGAAGAAGAGCAACCTGAGAAAAGAGTTGGAAACAGACGGGTGGTAAAATATAGTCTTGAGTTGGATGAACCCCAGTTTGGTTCTACAACTGAAATAAAAATAAAAGTTATTGATAAATACAAAGCAGAGTCTGTTTCTGATAACGAGTTTGAATATTATGATTAATAGAATGAAAATAAGAATTCTGATTTTCCTGGCAGGATCCGGCCTTATGGCGCAGGAGTCCTTATTCTGGGAAGTTGCAGATCCTATTGTGAATAGTGAGTTTATTGAAGCGTATATCAATCGACTTATAGAAGTTGACAAATTTGAAGAGAATACCATTCAGGCATCTCATTCTGTAATTGTACAGGTTGAAATCACAGATGATAAGGTTGAGCTAAAAAAATTAAAGGCCAAGAACTACCAAATGGGTGAATACCAGTCTTTCATGATGGATGAGATAGCAAAGATGGACCCAATACAGTTAAATACTGTTCTGGAAAGAGAATATAAATGGAAGGATGTGAGCAGGCGCGATTTATCAGAACTGGAAGAATTCAGTACCGTAGACAATATTTTCAAAGAACGTAGTTTTAAGGATGCTCGGGATGCATTCTGGTGGTCTAATTCACAGATCAGTGCAAGTACATCTCTGAATGTGTTTATCAGGCAGAAAAGCAGTAACCTGGCGTTTAGGATTGAGCAGGGGTTTGGCGATCTGGGTTTTAGTCGTCAATTATCAGAAAATTTCTTGTTGGGTATCTCTAATGATATTGTTAGTACCTACATAATAGTTCCTGGAAATGCTGAATCTGTTTTAGAAGGGATTGGCCATCCACTAGAAGGGAATTGGGGTTTTGGTTTTAAGTTTGATACTCATATGCTGGGAGGTCAGGTTAATTATATGGATGTTGATGGTGGTGAAGAATATGATTATACTACAATATTCAGCCGTAAACACCTGGTGTTACCTGCGAGCAGTGGTTTAATGTACTGGAGTAATACGTTTCAAATTAATAGAAAAGTAGACTCTGGTTACGGTTCAAAAATTAAAGGGCAGAAAAAAGAAAAAGCTAAAGCAGAAAAAAATATTGCAAAGAGCCGCACCTGGATAACGGGGGATGAAAAGTATTCTGGTATCTTCCAAAGCAGCAATGATGGAATGGTAGTTATTATAGTAGACAGAAATGAAAAAGATCAAAAAGCAGCTACAAAAGGTAGAGAGTGGACAAAAAAATCAGGAAGTAAAATTGAAGCTATTCTCAAGGAAAGAAAAAAGAATGAAGTGACTCTAATGAGAAAAAGCGATAACAGAGAGTTGGTGTACAAAATCACTGATCTATCAGAAGAAGATCAGAAATTTTTGGATGGACTCAAGTGGGATGGAGAACAAACAATATCAATTCCAATTGAAACACTGACTTCATCGGATCAGCAGCTCATTAGAGCCGCTACTGGAATTATCAAGGCAAGAAAAGGAAAGGGTCGCGAATTGAAAGTTAGCGAACCTTTTGCTTCTATGAGGCTGAAAGCAGGCCTCTCATTCACACAACTCGTTCATGGGATGGTTGATACCTCAAATAGTGTTAGCATTTCAGATCGCGTGACTGGTTCTAATTCAATTGGTTTTTATGCAAAAGTTGAAGGTGTAACAGATACCAAAAATACCAAAGCATATTTACAACTCAATATATCAGGTAATGGTTTCAAGGCTTATACTCTCGGCTTCGAGCATAATGTATGGAAAATGGTCAACCTGGGAGTTGACTGCACCCTATACCCCAACAATTCTACAATTGAATTTCAGGATAATCGTGATGACCTTGAAAGTACTTGGGATTGGTATCCCGGCAGCCGGCCTGACGAATTAGGAAAAGGTGGTGGAAGTTTATTAATTGCCCCATATGTGACTGTCAATTTTTAAATTATTTTGGATATAAATATGATACATAACTCAAGAAATTTATTATGGATGCTGTCAATGAATCTTGCATTGAATGCCCAGGATAGTATTGCATTAAAAAAGGACAATGCGCAGGTTACTGAAGATGGTTCTATATCTATTAGTGTGCTTAAAAATGATGATATAAAAGATAAAAGCAACCTGATATTAGAGATTGTGGAAGCACCAAAGTTTGGAACTGCGGAGATCAATGGCAGAAGCATTGTATATACCCCCAATCCCAATGCGAATGGAATAGATGTGTTTATATATAAGGCAGATATTGGGACAGCAAGCGGGACAGCCCAGGTAAGGGTTAATGTGAATGCGGTCAATGATGCGCCTGAAGCGATTGTGCTTGAAAAGAACACAATACTTGAAAATATACCCGCTGGTACTGTTGTTGGGGCCTTAACTACGACTGATCCTGATGAGGGCGATAGATTTTCCTATGAACTCGCACGAGATGGGAGCAGGGACAACTTTAAAATAAATGGTTCCAACCTTGTGACCAAACAATCCTTTGATTTTGAAGAGACCGCCACCTACACTGTCACCATACAGGCTACTGACTCTGGAAATGAATCTTTTGTTGGAACAATTGCAGTTAAAGTTGAGAATGAAAATGAACCGCCTATTCTTAAGGGAAATAAAAACCTGAAATTATTTCATGCAGAAAATGCAGGTAAAATTGTAGCTAGCCTGGAAGCCAGTGACCCTGATGCAGACCAGGCTGGTATTAAGTACAAGCTCAGCGCCAGTCCGGACAAAGGAGCATTCAAGATTACCCGCAGTGGGGATCTCTCATTTTTAAGAGAACCGGATTTTGAAAACCCCATTGATGAAAATAAAGATAATGTGTACGAAGTTGCATTTAAGGCTATAGATAGTAAGGATAGTAAGCTGTTTGTTGAAGGAACCGCATCCATCACACTGACAGATGAGCTGGAGACAGAAGTAAAAACGTTGGATAAACGTAAATTTATTGCATGGACAGTTGACCATCAACCCTATCATATATTAATGGAAGACGCTATCCAAGATTATATAGATCTGAAATATATGGATGATGAATCTAATGTAGATGGCATTGATGATGGTAACGGTGAAGTAATAAGAGAATTGAACCCCACAGACCAAATTATTCTAGTACAGAAAAAAGATAATAGTAGTGAGATCCATGAAATCTGGTTTGGAAATGGCCTTGACTATACGATTATAGATCGGGAAAAAGTAGATTGGGTATTCAGTCAGGATATTCAAACTGTTCTCATGGCACGTGATCAATATTTAACCAATGATTCTGAAACAGTATTTCACGAGAGTGAAAGTGAGAGATTGATTGCAGGATATGGATCACAATTCTCAGTGTGGCACAGCAGTAATTTTAAAATCTCCCTGTCTTCTCTTTCCATGCGATCTAACCTACTGCAGTATGCTGGTAATATGAGAGCAGGAAATGAATTAATTGGACTACCCGGTTTACTTGGCGGTTCAAGTGAGTTGGGCGTAGCTACGCAACGATCAGAGTTTGGTTTCAGGATGCCATTTGCATTTGATATTGGCACGGTTGGTTATGATAATAAAAATTCTGTGCTCAGTGATGAATATGGAGGGCTGTACGCCAGAGGTAATATTGAAAATTTATTTTCAACAAAAGCGGATTTCCATGGATTAATTGGGTTTACATTTTATCCATCAAGTTCAGGGGAGAAGCTTTCATCTCCTAAGGACCTTGAGCCCAATGATGTAACCAAGTGGAAGGCAATAGACGATTCTACTATTAATATAAACATATTGGATAGCTACGCATTGATGGCCACTACAGTGCAAGTACCCATAAAGCTTTCATTTATTGGTCGTTTAACAGCGGCCCCCGGGTTTCATTACATGAAAGTGGCCCACAGGCTGCAGGATACTAGGACAAAGGCTAACGACAATGGTCAAGAACTCTATGAGAGAACATACTTTGCTGATGAATACAGCGAAATTTCTGATAGTAGTGGTACTACACCAGATTTTGATTTTCAATCTCTCAATAATGATGGAAATTCTTTTACAAGATTAAACTCATTTTATATCAGATTTGATTTACTGGGGCAAATCGGGCAAAAGCCTAACTTTATAGAAAAATTATCTTTTCTTGATTTTATCCAAATATCTAAGGTGCCTTTTTACGAATTTTCTATTCAATATATCACAGGTTTGAATATGATTTATACATTAAATCTTAATTTGTCGGATGACTTTGGAGTTTCAATAACGGGTCTTAATAAAAATGCTGATTTGAAAGGTCATTGGATGCCAGACAGTAAATTTTGGGTAGGCCTAAAGTACCGAGCAAATTTTTAATTTATATTCTAAAGCTTTAAGCGTAGGCACAATGGAGTGCCTCTCCTTTCCTACATATTTTCCGATCATACATTATTGATAGTAGTTATTTATCAGGCTGGAAAGCGCAACACCAATAATATTATTTTTTCGGGTGAATATATTTTAACTTATTAATAGAATTTGTGTCTGATACTGTAATTAATCCCCAAAGGAACCAATTATGAAAGCAATTTATTATATTACTGTAGCCACAGTATTATTCTTTACTGGGTGTGAATTCTTTTCTAATAATCAGGAATTAATGAATCCACCTGAATTTGAATATCTTATTCAAGATTTAGATAATGAACTTAACTTAGATACAGGGCAACGAAGTAGCGCCAGGTCATCGCTTGAGCTAGGAAGAGATTTCCATCCTGACCCTGCGACGCTTTGGGAACTTGCAGTGACCTTACAACAATCATTGACGCAGGAGCAAAAAGATCTACTTCTTTCCAGAAACCAGCAAATAGATTCACAAATACTCACAGAAGAAAATGATCATCATCACAGACGACTGGAGCATTTTCAACGTATGGATGATCGCCTTATGTTTATAATGACAGAAGAGCAACTGCCATTGTATCAAGAAATCATTGATACAAAATCAACCCTTATAAATGAAATTACTTTGCAGTATCAAAATGAAGAACTAGAGCGAAAAACCATGCACATAGAACTTATGAGTGTTATGGAATGGTTTAGAGCAGAAATAGAAATTCTTCTAACTGAAGAGCAACAAAACACACTCCTTACAGAAAGAGATGAACGAGATATAAATTGGCGTCGAGGGCGTGGGCGATGGGGAAGATTCTCCCAAGATCCGGATGAACTTAAACGGGCCATGCAAAGTGCACTAAAACTTACTGGAGATCAGATTACGATTCTGGAAACATCACACAGCAGTGTTAAAACAGCACTTGATAATCTTCGCGATTCTTATGTTGATGGGACCAGTGGTATTTCTGCAGAAGACTTCCGTCTTTCAGTTATTTCCATTGTACAAAATGGAATTCTTGAGAGGGAGCAAGTATTTACAGTATTACAACAAGAGATTATTGATATACACCGTGCTCTTGTTCTTCGATTCATGCGTCATACGCGATGGGGACGAACCTAAACCCTTATTATATAATAAAGCAGGAAAAAAGTCTTTCTTAAAAATGGTAAATTAGTTTTTGCCCTGTTGGATGATTGAGTCCGGTATTACTAACCCAGCTTAGGCTGGCTGGAAATATTTACAAAATTGAAAGACGTAGGCGCCTAATACACTTTTTTACTTATAAAACTACCATTTTTATAAACTGTTTCATTTCGCCTCTTTCCATTAGCATTCCAAGTGATCCAAGTTCCATCTCGCTTCCCATCTAGATAGCTACCTTCCTGCCATTTATTTCCTTTTTCATCCCACCATGTCCATAATTCAATTCTAGTTTTTCCTCTATATGGGCCTTCTTCTTTTTTCTGCCCATTGTCATACCATAAAGAATAAATTCCATCTTCTTTACCAGACTTGTGTTCCGTCTCCCGTTCTTTAATTTCATTTTCATCATAAAATGTCCACAATCCCTCTTCTTTACCATCTACCATTTGCCCTTCTCTTGTTTTCTTTCCCTCATCATCAAAAAATATCCATAGTTCTTGCCCATCTTCATTATAAACTATTTCTTTTTCTTTGGTTCCTTTTTCATCCGTAAATGTCCAAACTCCATCCCTTTTCCCGCCCTTATATGCTCCACCCTCGTTTGCTTTTGCAATGTCAGTTTCTTCTTCCAAGGCAGGCTCAATTTCTTGCTCTACAATTTCAGCTTCTCTTTTATTCTCTTGTTGTAATTTGTCTTTTATCTGTTGTTTTTTTATTCTCTGTTCCCATTTATCTTTAAGATTTTGTGGTATTTCATTTTTTGCTTGTACAACAGGTTTTGTTTTTTGTTTTATAATTTTAGGTTCTTCTATAACAGGTGCAGCTTTTTTCTCCATAATTTTAGGTTCTTCTATAACAGGTGCAGCTTTTTTCTCTACAATTTTAGGTTCTTCTATAACAGGTGCAGCTACTTGCTCTACAATTTTTATCTCTTTTTTGACATTAGGTTTTGAACAGCTAATAACCAGTAATAATGCAAAAAAAAGTAGTGATTGTTTTTTCATATTTTTCCTATTTATTAAAATCTTTTCTAGAGCGTTCTATAATATTAATATAATCATTAACACTATTCCAAGTTTACTGGTTATTCTCTGAGTATTTATTACGCAAAAACTACTCAATGTTAATTTATAATTAGTCATTATAGTCACGTATACTTGCTTGAGCCGCAGCTAATCTGGCAATGGGAACTCGGAAAGGAGAACAGCTCACATAATCTAACCCTGTCTCTTTACAAAATTCAATCGACGAAGGATCTCCGCCGTGTTCGCCGCAAATCCCGATTTTTAATTTACTATTCACTCCACGACCTAATTTCACAGCCATGGATACTAATTTGCCCACACCGCTCACATCCAAGCTCTGGAATGGATCTCCCGGAAGAATATTTCTTTCTAAATAATCTGGAAGAAATGACCCAATATCATCGCGGCTGAATCCAAATGTAGTCTGGGTTAGATCGTTGGTACCAAAGCTGAAAAATTCGGCATGTTGGGCAATCTCATCCGCTGTGAGACAGGCACGGGGGAGTTCAATCATGGTTCCCACAAGATATTTAAATTCTACACCCGTTTCATTTAGAACATCTTTGGCAACTTTCCGCACAATATCTTCCTGGTCTGTGTATTCCGTAACAGTTCCAACAAGCGGAATCATTACTTCGGGTAAAACGGAAACACCTTCCTTTGTAAGTTCTGCCGTTGCTTCAAAAATAGCCCTGGATTGCATTTCAGTGATCTCCGGGTAAGCAACGCCCAGACGACACCCGCGATGGCCCAACATAGGATTCAACTCATGGAGCCCTGCGATTCGTTTTTCAACCTTAGATCTTTCTAGACTGAGGTTATCAGCCAATTCCTGAATCTGATTATCGTTCAAAGTAATAAATTCGTGTAAAGGTGGATCCAAGAGCCGAATGGTAACGGGTTTATCTTCCATCGCTTTTAGAATTCCCTTGAAATCTTCTTTCTGGAATGGCAGGAGCCCCATAACTGCAGTTCGTCTATCAGATACATTATCAGCCAGGATCATTTTTCGCATGGCAAGAATACGGGTTTCATCAAAGAACATATGCTCCGTCCGACAGAGCCCGATTCCTTCCGCCCCAAAGCGAATGGCCTGTGCTGCATCTGACGGGCTTTCAGCATTAGTGCGAATTTTTAAGGTTCTGAATTCATCTGCCCATTCCATGAGGATTTTATATTCAGGATGTGTATCTGGATTAGATGGAATAAGATTTAATTGCCCCTTATAAATATTTCCTCGGGTTCCATTCATGGTGATCCAATCACCCTCTTTTAACACTGTGTCTCCCACAGATACTTCCTTTGTTTTTGTATCAATATGAATTGCGCTACAGCCTACAATACAGCATTTCCCCCACCCTCTGGCCACAAGAGCAGCGTGGGATGTCATCCCGCCTTTGGCAGTTAAAATTGCTTCTGCTGCGTGCATACCATGTACATCTTCTGGTGAAGTTTCTTCTCGAATCAAGATCACCTGTTCACCATTTTTATGCCATGTTTCTGCGTCATCTGCAGTAAACACGATTCTTCCAGTTGCACCTCCGGGTCCAGCAGGTAGTCCCTTTGCTAAGAAAGTGGCCTGTTTTTCAGACTCCGTATCCAGCATGGGATGAAGAAGCTCGTCCAATTGTTCTGGCATAACGCGCATAATAGCAGTCTTTTTATCAATCATACCTTGGTTACACATATCCACAGCCATTTTAATGGCGGAAGTGCCTGTCCGTTTTCCTGTACGGGTTTGCAACATCCACAATCGGCCATCCTGAATAGTGAATTCAATATCCTGCATATCAGAATAATGTACTTCTAAGTTGTTCCGAATCTCCGCAAGTTGCGCATATAGCTCCGGCATAGATGATTCCAGTGAAGGGAGGTTCTGAGTTTCAGATGTTTTTGTTTCTTCATTTAATGGATTCGGCGTTCGGAGCCCAGCCACAACATCTTCACCCTGTGCATTAGATAACCATTCTCCAAAAAAAATATTTTCTCCCGATGCAGGATTTCGGGTAAACGCTACACCTGTTGCAGAACTTTCTCCCATATTACCAAAGACCATGGCTTGCACATTCACTGCCGTTCCCCATTGGTCTGGAATATTTTCAATCCGGCGATAACTGATGGCACGGCTTCCATTCCAACTTTGAAAAACAGCCTTGATTCCACCCCAAAGTTGTGCCATGGGGTCATCAGGAAAATCACTATCCAGTGTTGCACGTATCTCAGATTTGAACGAGTCTGATACTGTAATCCAATCATCCGCAGAGAGATCTGTATCAGCCACTAATCCTTTTTCTTTTTTGTAAGTATCTAGAATGTTTTCGAGTTTTTGGCGAATACCTTCTCCATCAGAAGGTTCTATACCAGCAGCTTTTTCCATGACAACATCTGCATACATCATAATAAGTCTTCGGTAAGCATCATAGACAAACCGGGGGTTATTGGTTTTTTTGATGAGTCCGGGAATGGTAGATGAAGCCAGTCCAACATTAAGAACTGTATCCATCATGCCCGGCATGGATTGGCGAGCACCGGATCGCACAGAGAGCAAAAGTGGATTAGTCTCATCACCAAAATTTGAATCCATAATGGCTTCAACTTTTGATAGAGATTCTTGGGTTTGGGCGTCTAATTCCTCAGGAAAATTGAGATCATTTTTGTAATAATGTGTACAAACATCAGTTGTGATAGTAAATCCGGGCGGCACTGGAATTCCCAAGTGGTTCATTTCAGCAAGATTGGCCCCTTTTCCTCCGAGTAAATTCTTCATTTTAGCTGTACCATCGGCCTCGCCGTTTCCAAAATAATAGACGTATTTCACTGGTTAATTTTCCTTTATATGTATGTAGTTATTTAAGTTAAATCAGACTAAAAGGCAGGGGAAAAATATCGTATTTCTTTTAGGTTTCCGTTTTTATCATAGAAAAACCATTTATCTACCATTTTTCCATTTCGGTAAGCACCTTGCATTTCTTTTCTTGTTCTTTCGTGATCCCACCAACTAGCCCAGGTTGCATCTTTTTTCCCGTTAGCATAGAAGCCTTCTGTCAGGCGACCATCTGAGAACCATGCTGTCCATTTCCCTTCTTTTGTTCCTTCGGTAAATGTGCCTTCCTGGACTTTTTTAGTATTTTCATCCCAAAATAACCAAAGCCCATCGGCGGTACCATTGGCAAGATTTCCTTCTTTTTCTTTTATTCCATTTTGATGGAAAAATGTCCAATGGCCATTCATAATACCTGAGTCGTAGTTCCCATGAGATTTGACATGTTCATTATCATGCCATTCTGTCCATTGACCATGCTTTTTACCATTTTTATATCCACCTTGTTCTTGCTTTCCACCACTCCACGGAAGATCTGGTTCCGGCTCAGGAACATCCACCAGAATAATTTCTGGAACATCTTTGCCGCTGGGGAACCATTTGACCCATTGACCATCTTTCTTTCCTTCTTGGGTGCGGCCAAGAAAGAGATAGCCCACTTCTTGATTTTCCTGAGTAATGATTCCTGTAAACGGTGTATCGTTCCCTAATTTATAGAAAACGGATTCACGCTCGACAAGATCTTCCAATGCGATATGTTCTAGCCCAGATCCAAAATCAAAATCAAAATCTTTAACGCTCTTTGTATTCCAATACGTCCAGACACCATCTGGCAACCCATTCTTAAAATACCCTTCCCGCTGCATAACACCATCTTTATAATAATAGGTGGTAAGCCCTTCACGAATTCCACCTTGGTGAAAACCCTGTTCCTTGATTTGATCACTATTGGGGTACCAGATAGCCCATGGACCCTCTGGTTTATCTGATTTATAACTGGTCATTGTACTGCGATAACTATTTTCCCAATATGTGCTGGGACCATCTAATTTTCCATGCTTGTAAAATTTTTCTTCCTGTTTTTCTTCAGGAGTCAACCAGACTGTAGATCGACCATCTCTTTCGCCACCAGAAAATGTGACTTCTTCAGCGACGGAACCATCTGATTCAAAATACAGCCAAAGCCCATCTTGCTCATCATCCAGATAATTTCCCTCTGATTGCTTTACGCCTGTATCGTACCACCAGGTCCAAATACCATTTTTTCTACCATCAATATAATGCCCTTCCATCTCTTTATTGTCATTGAGATACCACCACCAGTTCCAGAGTTCTTCATCATTTTCTGCTTGATAAGTCCCTCCGTTGTAGGTCCATGTCCCATTTGTGAATGTCAGATTATGATCATGTTCAAACCACCAGGCCCATTTCCCGTGAGAATTTCCCTTATGATAGGTTTGTTCCATGTGCAGGTGTCCATTTGTATACCAGTATTTATAACTGCCATCCACTTTACCCATGTCAAATTGTCCTTGTTCTTTTAAGGTACCGTCTTCGTACCAAAGTGACCAGTCACCATGTTTTTTCCCACGATAATAAACACCTTCAACTTCTTTTTGGCCATTGCCATACCATTGCACCCATTGGCCATCACGTTTTCCAGATGCAATGCGACCCAATAGTAAATAATCCTTGACTCCACCTGTCTCTTTCACCATTCCAGTATAGGATTTATGTTTTCCTATTTTATAAAATGACCCATCGCGTTCTTCAAGTTCGGCAATGCGAACTTGATCTAATCCAGTTCCATAATCAAAAATAAAATCTGTTTCGCCATTCGGATAAAAGTAGTGCCATATGCCCTCCTGTTCATTATTCCTAATGACACCTTCCCGGTCTTTATTTCCATTATCATACCAAATTGTAATTTTTCCATCAATAACGCCAT
>Ga0208407_1000534_pt1 | contig 17746 bp, 15 predicted proteins | sample ETNtaG_9_FD_185775 | JGI IMG/M metagenome (GOLD analysis project Ga0208407, IMG submission 185775) | Marine microbial and viral communities from oxygen minimum zone, Eastern Pacific Ocean - ETNP201406SV69 (SPAdes) (version 2) | ecosystem: Environmental > Aquatic > Marine > Oceanic ...
GTGAAAGTAGCGTATCTTACTCTGGTCAGGTCGTAAGGAATCTCTTGATCAATGACATCAAGACACAGTGTGGTACGGATGCAGGTACTGGAGACGCAACAACCCTACTTAGCATGATGGCAAATGATGATGCATCAAGAACCATTCTCACAACAACCAGTCCTGCTTCAATGCAGACAACCTATCAATCAATCTCATCAAGTCATTTAAATGACAGACTTTCTGCTGTTTCGGACTATGTGATTACTGGATATGATCATAATGCAGCAGACCTAATCTCAGCATGGGTAACTGACCTAGTTGCAAATGGTAAGACCAATGCAGATGGGCTCCGACTTGATCAATTAATTCAGAAGACATTATGGGGTTCTGTTTCCTATTGGCAAGGCACATCCAAATACATGTCAAAGATTCCTACTGATGATAATGCAGTTTCAGACGATGGAGACGCTTATACCGTAATGGAGCACCATTGGGATGAATCCTTTGGATACTTTGGTGCTGCGCGTGACTATAATACTGGCTATACCGATGATACTGATAGAAAGTCAGACCCATACAATGATTCGAATGGTGATGGTTCAATAGATCTCAAAGAAGAGTACAACATTGGATGGGCAGTTACTGCAGCAAAGAGAGATCTTGTCACAGACGCTGATGGTAATGCCTTATCGGTTGATTATGATTTTACCAAGACGATCATGGAGGCATATCTTGAGGGGCGGACACTGATATATAATCAGGCTCCACTAGAAGAGATATTGGAACAGAGAGACATTATCCTCGAGACTTGGGAGAAAGTGGTCGCTGCTGTGACAATCCACTATATTAATGACGTAGGCGCTGACATGATGGCGTTATATCCAGCAGACACTACTGCAGGACCTTCATCTGAATTGTCAGCGGACTACAACAATCATTGGGGTGAGATGAGAGGATATGCCAATGGATTGTTGTATAATGATTTCATGAAAATCTCAGGTGCAGATTTAGAGCAGGTACTATTCTTGATGGGTACGGCACCAGTATATCCTGTAGCAGGATATGGTGCATTCTATGGTTATCATGGAGGATTGATCACTGCGAGAAACACATTGCGTGACGCTTACGGCTTTGATGATGAACATGCGAGCAATTGGTAGATAAGATAATATCTGATCTATAATGAAATAAGGGGTCTTATGGTTTAAGTCCCCTTATTTTTTATCTGTTATTTTTCATCATTTTGAACAGATTAAATACATTACAATCTAGTCTCATTCTCTTTGCAGTATGTGTTATCTCAAGGACATTTACTAGCATATACTATATTGAGGATATTGACAGTTTAAGGTTTGCACTTGCCCTCAAGGAGTATAACATTGTAGATCTACAGCCACATTTCCCAGGGTATCCGGTATTCTGTTTTGTGGCAAAGATCTTCTTTCTCATAACAAATAGTATGGGAGTTACATTCTCGTTAATTGGGGGAATATCTGTCTTTATCATCATTCATTTTACATTGAGACTATCCAATATAGAGTTTTATACGCCTCTGGGCCTATTTTCCTCAGCACTAATTTTTTTAAATCCCTTACTATGGCTAATGAGTAATAGATACATGCCTGATATCTTCGGAGTGGCAATTTCCATAGCCGGAATCTATTTTTTGATCTCTAAAAAAGATGATCAAAAAGCTGCGATGATAGGTTTGTTCTTGACAGGAGTTTTGGCAGGCACCCGCTTATCGTATCTACCATTGATGATCATTCCCATCTATTCTGTAATGAGGATACACCAGCAAAGAAGATATTTATTTTATTCATTGATTTCAGGATGTATTGTTTGGTTATTCCCCCTCATCTGGGTAACAGGTATTGATGATCTGCTATTAGCAGCGACCAAACAGACCATGGGGCATTTTACTGACTTTGGAGGAACTTCAATTACTGATGGGAATTGGAAAATTAGATTGACGAAATTATTTAGTTCCATATGGTCAGATGGACTTGGTGGTTATTGGTTAGGTAGATCCTGGCAGACACTTTTTCTATCTATTCCATTGGTCTACTTCACCTATTTTGGCATTTATTATATGGTCAATACTTTTTATAAAGATAAGACATATAGATTGATGCTATACAGTATGTTGGCATACACGGTCTGGATTTTCTTTTTCCAGAATATTATTTACAAGAGTAGGCATGTGATACCAATCCTTACTATCTTGATTTACTTTTTGATCAACGGGCAAAAGGAGATTCTATGGAATAGTATTCGATCAAAGATGATTGTTGTAATGTTTTTCATTTCACTAATAAGTGTTACCTCTGTATTAGTGACCCAGCATAAGTCTCAGACAGCTATTTCAAAATTAAAAGATGAACTTTTGGAAGTTGATAACAAAAAAAATATCATTAGCATACCACTTATACAATATTATCTGGAAACACACGGTGTTATGGCAAATTACATAAATGTCAAAGAGATTGGGCAAGTCAGGTTGATAGATGGCATAGAAGATGTCTTAATCGTTGGAAACTATGGTGAACTTTTTCAAAATGATCATCAGTTGATTCCAGATAGGATTTATTTTCATAATCCATATGTAAATAGAATGTGGCCAAAGGTAGAGACCTTCAGGTTGGAGAAAAAATAGCATGGATCGAAGCCTTTATCTACAAGTACTTGGTGCAGGACCGGCTGGTCTATCTGTAGGATATTATGCAAAAAAGCAGGGAATCCCTTTTAGGATATTTGAAGGTTCTGGGCAGATCGGTGGTAATTGTAGAACGATAAAAGAGGGAGATTTCAAGTATGATACAGGAGCACATCGTTTTCATGATAAGAAATTGGATGTCACCTCTGAAATAAAAAAGTTGATGGGTGATGATTTATTGAAGGTAACCGCTCCAAGCAAAATTCATAAAGATGGTAGAATGATTGATTTTCCAATAAACCTTTCAAATTTATTGGGGAATTTGAGTGTAGGTCAGATCTTCAATATATTGATTGAAAACCTATTCAATATGAAGTCATATGAAAATGGTTCAACAAATTTTAAGGAACTATCATACCGTACCTATGGGAAGACTCTTTCTGATCTATTCCTGATCAATTATACAGAAAAGTTATGGGGAAGACCTGCAGAGGTTCTACAAGATGATATTTCTGGGAATCGATTGAAGAATCTTGATGTTGGTACCATGATCAAACAAAAACTATTTGGTTCTGATCATTATAAGAATTTGGATGGGTCTTTCTATTATCCCAGAGATGGATTTGGAGCTATTTTTGAATCACTGGCGGATCACATTGGTGATAATAACATACACCTAGATTCTCCTGTCAATAAAATATTACATGATGGAAATAAGATAACAAAGCTAGTATGTAAAAATGAGGAAATATCTGAGACTGATATTGTGATCAGTTCTCTACCAATCAATACAATGGTAGACATTATGAGTCCAGTGCCTCCAAATGATATCATGAGTGCTGTTAAAGATATAAGTTATAGGAACATTAAGATCTGTGTGATCTACTTGGATATTCCATTTTTTTCTAATAATGCATCGATATATTTTCCTGAGAAAAAATTCAATTTTACTCGCATATATGAACCAAAAAATAGAAGTGCTGATATGGCACCAAAGGAGAAGACATGCATAGTCGTGGAGTCTCCCTATAGCAAAGATGATGAGCTATCATCTAAGAGTGATGATGCGGTCTTTGAAATGGTCAGTGGCGACCTGATCAATACAGGACTTCTTGATAAAAATCAGATTATTGGCCATAGTATATTGGATTTGAGTAATGCATACCCGATACTCGATGTTAACTTGAAAGAAAAGAAGAAAAAGATACTATCATATTTAAATGCATTTGACAATATGCATCTTATCGGGCGCAATGCTCAGTTTCAATATCTCCATATCCATGATATTATCTCTCATGCTAGATCTCTTATTGATGATATCTCATGACCTGGTCACCAGTTTTGTATATTCTCATCAATTATTGTTTTGATTAGGTCGATATGAGTATCACTATCATTCAGGCAGGGAATGTACTCGAACTTTTCTCCACCATTGTTCAAGAATAACTCTCTGTATTGAATACTGATCTCCTCCAATGTCTCTAGGCAGTCCACGCTAAACCCTGGTGAGATGACCTGGACATGCCTCAGACCATTTTTTGCCCCATTGACCAATAATCTATCAACATAGGGCTCTAGCCATTTCTCTGTTCCAAATCTGGACTGAAATGCAACTTTGAACTCTCCTTCTTCAAGATTCAATTGTTTCGCAGTAAGTCGTGCGGTCTTTTGACAAAAACAATAGTATGGGTCTCCTTTTTCCAAATACCTTTGTGGCATGCCATGGAAACTGAATAGCAGTAGGTCTGGTGTACCATTTTTCTTAAAACTTTGATCGATACTCTCTACCAAGGCCATTATGTATTTATCATGATCGTGATACCCTGAGATAAATCTCAAGTTTGGCATCCAGTTGATATTATTTGTATGACCACTGATAACACCAAATGTACTCGATGTGGTAGGTGACCCTGCTTGAGGATATAGAGGTAAGACCAAGATCTTTGAAATATTCTTCTTTTTTAAGGTATCCATCGCATCTTGGATTGATGGTGATCCATATCGCATGCCAAGGATAATGGTCATATTTTCATCGAGATCATTTGATAATCTATTTACAATATTTTTTGAAAATACCATTAGAGGAGAACCCTCTTTGGTCCAGATGGATCTATAAAGTTTAGCTGATCTTCTTGGCCTGATATTTAAGATGATACATTTTAAGATTGGAATCCAAAGTATCCTAGGCAGATCGATGACCCGTCTATCCATTAGAAACTGGTTCAAGTATTTTTTTAGATCCTTTTTAGTAGGAGAGTCAGGCGTTCCCAAATTGGTGATGATCACACCAATATTTTTATTACTGTATTCGTCTTTCATTTTAAGGATTTTTATTTTTGCTTATGAAGCAAAGAATATCAAGAAAATATATTATCAAAATATGCATTTACATATTTAGCAATAAGTCCAAATTACTTACTTGATAGATTACGAAATTATTAATGCTATTAATACTGAGAACAAGTCTCAATAGTAAAATATTTTTAATTAATAAGCGTTTAAATGAAAAAGCCAATTACATTCATTATTCTTATTCTGATTCTATCTTGCAACTCTGGTAACGAGACAAATGAAAGAGAAGTCTTCAACCAAAAGGTATTAGCATTTACATTCTTGAGCGAGTATCATCATCAATTACACATAATGATAGGAGAAGAAGGTGATAAAATGAAAGCGTTTTTTGATTTTAAAAATGCACCTATTCTTCAAACAAATGTTGAATTGATTCCAGTAAATAATGCCCTGAGAAGAATCAGTGATGTTCAATCAGATCATATGAACGTAAAGAGACTGGATTATCTAGCTGATTACTATCAATCGGGCCTATCAATGCAAATAGAATCAATCCTCATAGGATATGGTTTTAAAGAGGTTTTTTCTATTGATAGAGTTATGCACATTTATGATGATTTAATTAAGAATTGATTACTAACTTGATAGGAAATTTAGAAATTATCCCGCAACATTTTTTTAACTTCAGCCTCATGCATTTCTTCAGCAGCTATCTGAGTTCTAGCAAATTCTTCCAACATTATGGAACCACCTTCAACATTCTTCAATAATTCATAATAGGCCTTGACCGCTTCTCTCTCATGTTGGAGGCATTCATTTAAGATATCTTCTGTCGTGTGCTTATGAGTCTCAAGTAGGTCACCTATCTTTAGAGTAGGGTGTTCACCCAAACTTGTAATATGTTCACCAACTGCCTCTGCATGGGCCAATGATTCTTGTGCCTGTTGTCTTAGCCATTGCACCACTGACAGACGATAGGGCCCTTGTACCATAAACGCATAGTGAGTGTATTTAACAACACCGGCCAGCTCATGTTCCAATACTTGATTCAATGAATCTAGAACCTTTTTATTATCCATTTGATCTCATTCCCATATTTTTACTAATGATGATTCTATCTACTAATTTCATAAAACCCCACAACAAATTTAATAGATAAAATAATTTCTCATTATTCATTTTGAAAAATATTTACTATCGTTTTAAATTTCGACTTAGGATTCGAACATATTTAATTATGTCAATTTCGGAACGACAACTAGAAGAAAGAAAAATGCGTCAAAATCGTATTCTTGAAGGTGCGCTGAGTGTCTTCAAGTCAAAGGGTTTGGATGGCGCTACCATGGATGAGATAGCAAACGCATCTGGCTTTGGCAAGGCAACACTATACTATTATTTCAAATCAAAGGAAGAGGTCTTTTCAGCAATTTTAGAGGATGGATGGCAAAACATATGGGAGTCACTTGAACCTGTCATAGCGGAACAGGAATCCCCACGAAAGACATTCGTGAATGTCCTTATAAAAATAGCAGAGAATGCCCAGAATCGCCCAGGTTTGTTTGAATTTCTTTTCAATGTGCCAAAGGCGATTAAGTTAGATGACCAGCCTTGGAAGGACTATCAACATCGACTGTATGCTGTTATCCAAGGATTACTTGAGGATGGTGTTAAAAAAGGAGAGTTCCCGAAGGTTGACCCTCAACTAATGTTCAAGGCCCTAGGCGGTCTTTTCATGGGACTGGTATTCATGGGAGATAGAAACGAACCTGTTACTGACAAAGATGTCGAGAGCCTGTTGAACAAATTGATCACTGATCCAAATTTGAATAATTAATCAAATAATTTCTTTTATAATCATATGTCCCGTCTATTCTTTCTAGTAATTCTTTTGTCTGATCTATCAGGATATTCTGTATCCGGAAATGTATTTGATTCAGAGACCGATCAACCGCTAGGGAATGTAAATGTTACCATTATTGGGTCAGAAATAGGTACAACGACCAACAACCAAGGGAAATTTCAATTGAATGACATAAATGCTGGAGATCAAAGCATTTCATTCTCATTGATCGGATACAAGATATTTTCCATAAGTCTATCATATGGTGCCAGTGATCAGGCCTTGAAGATATCTCTTGAAAAAGAACCACTACAGTGGAAGGCGGTCAATGTCATGGGCTTGATTCCATCTAAACATTCTCCTGAGGTCACAGAAATTGTTTCATCGGACAAGATCATGAACACAGATCAAGAGACCCTTGGTACTCTCTTAGGTAACCTGCATGGAATAGAGGTTCAAAGCGCACATGACTATGGACGAAACGTAAATGTCTCCATAAGAGGGTCTTCTGATTTCAAGCCTGGTGGATATAATAATCGTGTTTTATTGTTGCTCGATGGATTTCCTATTTCCATACCTAATTCCGGTTCCTCTGATTGGAACGCGATTCCATTTGAGACTGTAAAACATATTGAGGTTGTCCGGGGTCCTGCATCCTCTGTATATGGTCATAATTCAATGGGCGGCGTTATCAACATTGTCACTCGATCAGGTAATGGTCTAGATCAATGGGTTCCTGAGATACGTTTTGGTAGTTATGGTTCGAGATCTTTTTCATTGGCATATACAGGTGACACTCAAAAGACAAATATCATTGGATCTTTGGGGCATGCCAATTCCAATGGGCATAGATTCAATTCTGGCTATGAACAGACTCGATTTTCAATGAAAATAAATAGATCCTTACCGAAAGATAAAAAGATGCAATTATCATATATAGTGTGTAATAGTTTTAATGGACAACCTGGTTTTGTCTATCCTGATAACCCTGATCTTGTTTCATACAGAGAGTCTTATCGATTGAGTAATTATCTACAGCTATATTATAAGCGCATGATAAATGAATATCTTTTCTCACTATCATTGGCAACAAATCATTTTAAAACGGATTACAGAGATCGTGATGATACTCCTGTTGATGAATCTCGTGATAAGACAAACTATAGAGACCACAGTTATATGGTGAGAGGTCAGTTACAAAGATTTTTTAATAATGGTGACAATATCACGTTCGGTTCAGAGATATCATTGGACCAATCAAGTTCAAATGTCCTTAGAAATATCTATGATCAACCTGAACAACGTACCACGGCCGGATTTGTACAATACAGGAAGAGGTTATGGAGTAGCCTGGTATTGGACATAGGTATTCGCTTTGACTCTCGCGATGTGACAGGAGGTGAGGGATATAGTGTAAAGAAATTTGAGGCCTTATCTCCAAAGATAAGTCTCTTTTATGATATAGATCCTGGTTTGACTACATATGCATCATATAATAATGGATTCAGAGCGCCATCCATATCAGAATTATTCTTGGAATACGAAAGTAGTTATGGCCTTTTGCTCCAGGGAAATCCCAATTTGAGGCCTGAGTCATTGACCAGTCTTGAGGCAGGGATAAAGTATCAGAAGAAGGATATCTCATTCTTTGGAAATATGTTCCTTAATGAATACAGGGACATGATCGATTTTATCTATACCATTCCTGTTACATCGGTCAATCGAGAGATGGTGAAAGGTAAGGGTATTGAATTGGGAGCGAATGTCTATTTAGAGAAAATAGGTTCAAATTTTAATATCACTTATAGTTATCTCGATTTCAATGTCAATTCTAATGTTCCCTTACTATATAGACCAAAGAATAAGATCAGATTTACTTTGGTACAGAGACTCTCATCTTTTGAGATAAAGTTATCAACCAAATATGTCAGTGAACAATTTTATGAGGATTTTTTGAGCGATGATCATCCCTTGGATGGTAACACGGTCATTTTTCCATTGGAGACCCTTCCGGAGACATACATCTCAGACTTTAGTCTATCGAGAATGATTATGGGTTATGATCTCTCGCTAAAGATCAAGAACATGTTTGATAAAGATTATGTATTGATCCAGCATTATCCTATGCCTAGAAGAAATTTTGAACTATCAATAACGAAACCGATTAAATAAAGGAATCACCCATGAAAAGAATCACCGCAGTAATAATATCCACATTTATTATAATGTTAATTTCTTGTGAAGATAATGAAAGTAACCCAGAAACAGGGCTACCTGAATCTGGTGCAATATCAGGCAATGTGAATTTTAGTGGTACTTGGCCAGACAGTGGCGATGTATTGATCACATTGGATACAGCTTACCCACCGCAGGGACCTCCAGCAGGTTTTGCATACATAACTAGTGATGAAGTATCAAATGGGGTATATAGTTATAGATTTCCCAACTTATCTTTTAGAGCTTATGAGGCAATGACTGTCACGTATTGGTCTCTCGGTTATTCTACAGCAGGATCAAATTATAGTTTGATAGGAAGTTTTATTGATACCCTCAATGTCACTCAAGATGATCCAGAGTTGATGATAGACATAGATGTCACATTTGATTGATCTATAAATTTTTGAATATTGGATAGGGAGAAAAGTGAATGGATATTCAGTCCAATAGAATTATTCGTGCATTCTGGCTTGGACTTGGACTGTTATTATCATTGACCGGTCTGATAGGCATCATTGTCCCAGGTCTACCGACCACACCCATAATGATACTTGCAGCGGCTTGTTTTTTCAGGAGTTCAGAAAGATTATATAATTGGGTTCTGGATAACAAATTTTTTGGAAAGCATGTCAGGAACTATCGAGATGTGAGGGGGATGCCCATAAGGGCAAAGAAAATGGCAATCCCTCTTATATGGATATTCGTATCGATCTCAGTATTTTACAGTATGCCAGTAGGCATGGTCATAGTGAAGGGGACTACGATATTATGTGCTGCGATAGGGACAGGATATATCTTAAGCCTGCCAACCATTCAATAGGACTATTCGGTTAACCTGCCTAAGCGACGATACTTTTCCTTGTATTTTTCCCAGAGGTCCTTTTGACGATCGGAGAGATCAAGTTCTCGACCTTGGATAAAGGCCTTTATTGGATTTGTCGTTTGTGTCAAAGGTTCACTTTCTGCGATAAAGAATGTTGCATCCTTTCCTGGCTCGAGTGAACCAATCTTATCATCTACTCCTAGTATCTCCGCTGCGGAAAGAGTGATAGATCTAAGTGCATGATCTTTGGACAATCCCCAAGATACAGCACGCATTGCCTCATCAGGTAGAGTCCTGACATGGCCATCCATGGGATATCCCGGATCCAAGGATATGCAAAAATGCACTCCTGCCTCATGCAGAAGTGCGGGTAGTTTATATGGGATGTGTATGGGCTCAAACCTCCTTCTTGGGGTTACCTGTACCCCTAGTAGAATTACAGGAACATTATTCTCCACCAATATCTTTGGATTGATCCAAGAGTCTCGTCCTCCCACAATGACGATGTTCAGATCTTGCTCATCTGCCCATTTGACGGCTGCCTCGATCTGTCTAATGTCATTGGCCTTCACATGAATTGGATCCTTATATATCACGAAAGGTATCATTGATTCTAGTCGCAGATCGGTCTCTTGTTTATGCTCCGCCTTTCTCTCCTTTGCACTTTTACGGTGATGATATGCTCGAACATTACGAACCAATTGATCTATCTCTCTGACCTGATGATCGAATTCATCTCGCTGTGCCTTATCATTCTTTTTTCTATTCTTTTCATAATCGATGTACATATAGGGCCAATTGATGTTCAATGCGGCAGGATGCTTCAAGGTTGCATCTTCCCACGTCCATCCATCTAGTTTCATCACCGATGATTGGCCTGGTACTCTTCCAGAAGAAGGAGCAGAATTAACGACCAATACACCGTTTGACCTGGTCACTGGAATCAGATCTGAGTCGGGGTTATAGGCTACGTTTGCCCTTACGTTGGGATTGATGTCTCCAATCTCAGAGTGGTCATTGGTCTGTTTGACAGCGGAGATCTCTGTTAGGCCAATTCGAGTGTACCCGGCAACAAATCCTGGTACGACATGTTTTCCATAGATCTCATAAATATCGGTCTCTGGAGATGGTTGTATCTGTTCGTCTATGGTTATGATCCTTCCTTCAGCAAACAATAGATCATACTCTTCCAAGACATCACCCGAGACCGTATGTAGGGTCCCTCCACGAAGTAGTATGGGTCTTTTTTGCTCGGTTCCTGGAATCTGATCATTAGGAAATAGGATCGAGGTAAAGAGTAGTAGAGGTATATATCTCATTCAAAATCCTCCAAACCCATCAACTCCAGATCATTCAATTCACAATTGTGAAAATGGCGTGGTGTGGCGCTGTTTGGTCTCATGGCCTTTCCAGAAGATGAGGATCTATGAGATAATATCTTTTGTATCAATTCTTCTCTCTCGAGCTTATCTCTTTCCTCTAGTTGTACATTCTCATCCACAGACCAGTACCTTGTACCATCGATCCAGGTCTCTAAGACTTTTGAGTAGATGGATAGGGGTGCACCATCCCATATGACAAAATCAGCATCCTTACCTTCTTCCAAGGAGCCCACCCATTTGTCGATCTTTAGTTGTTTCGCTGGGTTGATCGTCACAAAGTGAAGTGCCTCTTCCTCAGATAGTCCACCATATTTTACCGCCTTCATGGCCTCAGTGTTCATTCTTCTTGCAAGCTCAGCATCATCAGAATTAAAGGAGACCAGGACATTGTTCTTGGCCATCAGCGTACCATTATATGGAATTGCATCAATAACCTCATACTTATATTGCCACCAGTCTGAGAAGGTAGAGGCACCTGCTCCATGTTCAGCAAGTCGTTCAGCAACTTTATATCCTTCTAGGACATGTTGGAATGTTGCTATCTTAAATCCAAAATCCTCGGCAATGCGAGTCAGCATCCATATCTCATCTTGTCGGTATGAATGACAATGGAGCAATCTCTTCCCTTCCAAGATCTCAGCCAATGCCTCTAGTTCGAGATCTATTCTTGGTGGGACGGTCTTCTTCTGGGCCTTGGAATTCCTATCATAGGTCTTATGACGGTGTCTGTAATCCTGGGCTGCTCTAAATGCATCTCTTATCACCTGCTCAACACCCATTCGAGTCTGAGGATATCTGCCATTTCCTTGCCAGTTCGCTTGTTTGACATTTTCGCCCAGAGCAAATTTGATGCCCTGCGGAGCATTCTTGAAAAGAAGATCTTCTGGTTCTGAGCCCCATCTTAATTTTATGACAGCATTTTGCCCTCCAATGGGATTGGCAGAACCATGAAGGACATTCGCCGTGGTAAGCCCTCCACCTAGTTGCCTGTAGATATTGACATCATCTGCAAATAAGACATCACGAATCCTCACCTCGGCTGTCACCGCTTGGGCACCTTCATTGATGGATGATGCAGCAGAGTGGCTATGACAATCGATCAGTCCTGGCGTTACATACTTATCGGTCCCATCTATTACAAGGGCGCTTCCCATTGGTACACTAATATCAGGAGCGACCTTATCGATCTTGCCATTCACAAAAAGAATGTCCCACTCTTCTACGATTCCCTTTGGGCCACAGGTCCATATTGTTGCATTGTCGATCAATACGGCATTTGGAGTTAGTAATTCTTTATCCAGACCGTATGCACCTTCAGGAAGGAACAACTTCGACTCACTCATCATTTCCTTGTCTCTGGCAATACGCTCTACTACCACAGTACGTTTTGCTTTGAATGCATAATCTTTTGATCCATCGTAGATGGTGCCAATGATCTTATCCTTTTTGATCTCGCCCTTGAAGGCAAGAGTGGCATCAATATCCAATAGAGTACCCTTCACCTTAAACTCAATTCTATTGCCGTAGATCTTTAAATCCATCAGATTAAGGAACTCGTCGCCTATGGACACCTTTCCTTCTAACTGATTATTTGCCAAGGCAATCTGATTTCGATTCTTATCTTTTTTATAAATGCTAGGAACCGTTAATTCAAGTTCATAGGTGTTATTTTGTATCTCAATATCCCATTTCCCAGCCAAAACCGTCTTATGTCGTTCAGTGATGTATTTTTCTTTTCCAGCAAGCCAAATGGATGTCACTCTAGATCTGGGATCAAAATAATTTCCATCTGTGACCACAAGATTTGCCATAAAGCCAGGTTGTATCTTTCCTAAAACTTGATCAAGGCCCATTGCCTCTGCTGGATAGGTTGTCAGGGCAGCGAGTGTCACATCCTGTGATATGCCACGATCAATGATCTTTTGGAGATTCTTTCTAAAATCCAATTTGTTCTTTAATGTACCAGAAGTAAGACCAAAACGGATACCAGCATCAAAGACTCTTTTGATATTATCCGGTGCCATATCCCAGTGTTTTAACTGCTCATTGGAAAATTGTAGTGCTATGTATGGATCACCTACCTTTGGTTTATTGGGAAATTCAAGAGGGAAGATGATGAATGGATTATGTTCTTTGATCTTGTCTAGTCTTCTATATTCGTATCCACTGCCAAGTAGCCACGGCCTCAGGTTGAATTCTTCTGATATCTTCAATGAGCGTAGGGCAGCATGTTCTTCCTTTGTCATAAAAAGAAAGGGGCGTCTGTTACTTTTGAAATCTGCTAATTCCATCAGTGATGGGTTGAGCGGAAGGGGTTCATTTTCTTCGGGGTATTTCTTAATAAGCTCAAGTGAACGTTGGTACCAATCTGCGTCCAAGAGGGTCTGTCTTATGACCGCTATGACTCCGAGAAGGGAATTAGGATATCCATTGTCAGACCATCCAGTCGTTTTGAACTCGATCAACTCTGTCACGTCTTTTGCAACAGAGATCATCTCATCATTCAGGACAACGAGGTCTGACTTGCCCTTGAAGATGCCTTTTTCAGGTACAACATGTGCCGCGGTGATCCCGATGGAGTGTAGAGCCTTAAGATCCTTCTTCTTTATTTTTAGGTCATCTTTTGCACGATAGTCAGCCCTGATCTTCTCGTTCCAGTGATCATCAGGGCTTTTGGTCTTCTCATCTTTTTTAACCTCTAACCATCCGTCAATGAACCCTGCGTATATATGCGCTCCTTCCATATCGAGCTCATATGCGTCAAGAGGGACTTTGATATAGCGACCCACTTTTTCAATTTTACCATCCCGTACCACAAGAGTTGCATCTTTGATGGAATCCCCTGGCTCTGTGTGGATCATTGCATGTGTGAGGGCCCAGACCCTTGGATCATTCGTGTGGATGTCTTCCACAGGTTCAGTCTGAGCAATGATCACTGAGATGAGAATAAATAAAAATGGAAATTTTTGCATCAAAAGTTTGGACCTTTCAATTCATTATTATTAAGAAAGTCTGTAACATACTGAAAAGTATCCCCAATTTCATCAGAAATATGAAATAGATCAAGGTCCTTAGGAGATATGGTCCCGATCTCCGCAAGATATTCCCAGTTGACTACATTTTCCCAAAATTCCTTTCCATACAAAACAATAGGCAATCGTTTTTTTATCTTCTCTGTCTGTATGAGAGTTAAGAGTTCCATTAATTCATCAAGTGTTCCAAAGCCACCTGGCCATACGATCAGTGCCTTTGCAAGGTATAGAAACCAAAATTTACGCATAAAAAAGTAATGGAATTTCATATCCAGATCATCTGATATCCATTCGTTTCCAGAGGACTCAAAAGGCAATGATACGGTGAGTCCAACATTTATGCCTCCTGCCTCAGATGCACCTCTATTGGAGGCCTCCATTATTCCTGGTCCACCACCAGAGCATATAATGTAGCGATGCTTCTTATCCTTTAGACCTTTACTCCAGTTTGTTAATTTTTTTGCCAGTTCGCGTGCGTCCTCATAGTAACGACTCATTCTCAGATCCATTTTCATACGAGCGATCATTTGTTCATCTGTATCCTTTGGAGCATTTGCCAATGCCTTTTCCGCATCCTCTTTAGCTAAGATTCTGGCAGAACCGAAGAATACGATCGTATCGGATATGTTGTTACGCTCCAAGCGCTGCAAAGGTCCGTAATACTCCGATAATATCCTTAGTGAACGTCCAGAGGGACTTCCTAGGAGGTCTTGATTGTAATAAAATCTGTCTTTTTGATTCATTTTTGACATATTGTTCAATCCTTTTATAATTTAAATCATATAGTAAAACTTTTCTTTTTCATAAGAAATTCAAGATTATAATAGACATAATCTATTGATTGAACAAAATTATAATCTGGGTATTTTCTGGCAATGTACTTTCGCATATTATTCATTGGGTTATTTATATCATGCGCTACCCAGCCTCCTAGAGCAATTGTCATGCCGTCAACAAAGAATATGATTACCGGCCCTGTGGAAGAGACGATCTATACTCTTGGGTATATGTCAGAGTATGACATCTGGGAGTTCTTAAAGGGGGGGGCATCTGAGAAGGATGTGCTTGAGACATTTGGATCTCCAGATTCTGTATGGTTGGATGATGAACAATCGACAAAATTTCTTTACTATTACATATCGAAAATAAGGGATTATAATACCATAGAGGTCAGTGCGATCACTGATAGCGTATCTGGATTTGAATGGGACTAGAGAATTATGAATAAAAAACTATTGAATTATAGTGACTATTTAAAGTTGGAAGACATTTTGAATAGTCAAAAATTAAAGAGTGCAGAGCGTGGTACTCCTGCCCATGATGAGATGTTGTTCATAGTCATTCACCAGGTCTATGAACTCTGGTTCAAGCAGATAATCCATGAGCTGGATTCCGTATTGGTGACCTTCAACAAACAATCCGTTCTTGAGCCAGATGTGAGTCTTGCTGTATCTAGGCTAAATAGGATCATTGAAATACAGAAGATCTTGATAGATCAAGTACGTATACTGGAAACAATGACAGCGATGGACTTCCTAGAATTTAGAGATGACCTCTTTCCCTCTTCTGGATTCCAGAGCACCCAGTTCAGATTGTTGGAGAACAAACTTGGGCTTTTGAGGGATGCTAGGATCAACTATGGTGGCAAGGACTATAAGGCATCGATCCTAGAAAAGGAAAAACAAGATGTAGAGCGATCTGAGAGTGAGAGTTCTCTATTCCAACTGCTCGAGAACTGGTTAGAGAGGACACCCTTTCTATCATTTGAGGGATTTGACTTTTGGGATCAATATAGTGAGGCGGTCAGGTCCATGCTGAGAAATGAGGAGAATGTGATCAGAAATAATCCCAACTATTCAGAGAGTGAGGTCGAGTACCATCTCAAGGAGCATGAGCGAGCAGTATCATCCTTTGAGGCGATGATCGATCCAATAGAACATGAGAAGTTGATAGATAGTGGGAAGAAACGTTTATCTCACAAGGCAACACAGGCCGCCTTACTTATTTTCCTTTACCGAGAAGAACCTATATTACACTCTCCTTTTAATTTTCTATCACGGCTCATGGATGTTGATGAATTATTCACTACCTGGAGACAGAGACATGCCCTAATGGTAAGAAGGATGATAGGAGGTAAGATCGGGACGGGTGGTTCGTCTGGGCATGCCTATCTAAAGTCCACTGCAGATCGTCACAAGGTCTTTGCAGAGTTGGCAGATCTGTCAACATTTTTTATACCGCGATCGGCTCTTCCAGCATTACCTGATCATATTAAACAAAATCTGGGGTATCATTTCAAATCATGAAATTATCATTAGAGAACAAACATGCGATCGTATGTGGTAGCACTGATGGTATTGGCAGATCAACTGCTATCCTATTGGCGAGTCGAGGATGTGAGGTCACGCTAGTCGCACGTAATCAGGAAAAACTAGATAATACATTACTGACCCTGGCCGAGGAACATGGCCAATTTCACCAAACCATTTGCGCAGATTTCAATGATCCTAAGAGCCTAAAGGAAAAGGTCAACTCGCATATCCGATCTCTGGGCAAGGTCGTTGATATATTGGTCAATAATTCAGGAGGGCCTCATGGTGGCCCCATGATCGAGGCTGATGAAGATGAATTTAGGGTAGCATTCGAGCGATTGCTTATATGCAACCATATCATGGCAAAGGCCGTATTTCCAGGCATGAGAGAAAAGGGCTCTGGTCGGATCATAAATATCATATCCACATCTGTCAAACAGGTCATACCTGGTCTAGGCGTCTCCAATACGATAAGAGGAAGCGTGGCTCAATGGGGGAAGACCCTTGCTATAGAATTGGGTGAATACGGAATATGTGTAAATAACGTATTGCCTGGTTATACATCAACTGCTCGCCTGAAAGACCTAGCAGACAGCAAGGCAGAAAAATTAGGAGTGAGAGCAGATGAGGTCTATGGCCAATGGAAGAAGAACACCTCTCTCAAACGTCTAGGTACTCCAGAAGAGATCGCAAGTACAATAGCCTTCCTGGCATCTGAGGCATCTGCCTACGTCACAGGTCACGATCTTTCAGTTGATGGTGGTCGTTTTGGAGCTTGATGATAAAACGAATCTTGATTGAGCACATAATCAAGATTGGTCTAGATTCATTTCCGTGTTTAACAGTTCCTTAAATTGACCCATGTTCGGAATTAAAAGGAGTTAAATCGGTGGAGCTGGTTCAAAACTATATCTCTGGGAAATATGTTTCTGCAAGATCCGAAGATCGATTGGAGCTATTTGATCCAGCAATAGGGGAGGTATATGGACACTTGATGGACTCAAACTCGGATGATGTTCGTGATGCTGTTATGGCAGCCTCAGATGCATTTCCAGTATGGTCTGCACTAACCCTAGATGAAAGAGGCGGCTATTTAATGTCAATTGCCGAAGAGATCAATTCTCGCTTGGATGAGTTCTCAGAGTTTGAATCAAGAGATACTGGAAAGCCTCTGGCTCTCGCTCGATCTCTGGATATTCCAAGATCCATA
>Ga0208407_1000541_pt1 | contig 17623 bp, 11 predicted proteins | sample ETNtaG_9_FD_185775 | JGI IMG/M metagenome (GOLD analysis project Ga0208407, IMG submission 185775) | Marine microbial and viral communities from oxygen minimum zone, Eastern Pacific Ocean - ETNP201406SV69 (SPAdes) (version 2) | ecosystem: Environmental > Aquatic > Marine > Oceanic ...
GTTAATAATCTAGATTATCAAAAAAATCTTGGCAGTACTTCTAAAAGTCCAAGGTGGGCAATTGCATATAAGTATAAGGCAGAAAATAAAGAAACAAGAATAAAAGACATCATATTTCAAGTAGGAAGAACTGGTGCAATAACCCCTGTTGCAATCCTTGAACCAGTACATATTGGTGGTTCGATAGTGAAAAGAGCATCCCTACATAATGCTAATGAAATAGAAAGGTTAGATATAAGACTAGGTGATTATGTGAATATTGAAAAAGGAGGAGAAATAATTCCAAAAATCACTTCAGTAGTTACCAAAAAAAGAAATCCTAAGTCGGTTGTATTTAATTTTATAAGAAATTGTCCCTATTGTAAAAGTGAACTTTGTGTAGAAAAGAATCAGGCAATTCATTATTGTAAAAATGATAGAATTTGTTTGCCTCAAATATCAGGTAAAATTGAGCATTTTATAAGTAAAAACGCTATGGATATAGAAAATATAGGACCAGAGACAATAAAAGGACTCATTAACAAAAATATTATAAATAACCCTTTTGATTTATATACTATAAAATATGATGATATTATCAATCTTGAATTCAAATTAAATCAAGATGATAAAATAAGATCTCTCAAGAAAAAGTCTTGTAAAAACATCATAGAAAGTATAGAAAAATCAAAGAAAAAATCATTCTCCAATTTACTTTTTGGACTAGGTATTCGTTATGTTGGAAAAACAACTGCTGAAAAATTAACAGCTCATTTTAAAAATATAGATAATTTAATAAGTGCTGATTTTGATGGAGTAATACAAGTTGATGAGGTTGGAGATAAAATTGCTGAAAGTATTATAAAATATTTCTCTGAAGAAGAAAATATTAAATTAGTAAATAACTTAAGAAAAGTCGGCATAAATCTAAGAGAAGGATCAGATATCAAAAAGTCCAATAAACTAAATGGGATAAACTTTGTTATTTCAGGAAAATTTCAAAAATTCTCAAGAGAAAGTATACAAAATGAAATAAAAATACATGGAGGAAAAGTTTCAAAATCTCTATCTTCTCAAACAACTTTCTTAATCGCAGGAGAAAACATGGGTCCAAAAAAGAAAATTAATGCTCAAGATTTAAAGATTAAAATAATAAGTGAAGATGACTTTATCACAATGATATGAAAATATTACTACCTACAATTAATAAAATAAATAATAAGAGACTTAAGATAAATAGGGCATCTATTAGTTATCCAAAATCTAATCATATTGGGATTCTTTATTCATATATTGATGAAAATAAACAAAAGGCAATAAATGAATTAGTAAAAAGTTTAAAAAAAGATGGTAAAAAAGTTGATTTGTTACCTGCAATAACTAAAAAGAATGCTGACAATAGATATTTTAAAACATTTAAAATTAATGATATCAATACTTTTGGAAAATGGAAAAATAACAATGTTAATTTATTTATTTACCAACAATATGATTTTATTATTTACCCAGATCTTAAACTTATCCCAGAAATGGAGAATATTTTAATAAACTCATATACTAAATGTAGAGTGGGATTTATTGAAAATAAAACTAATATTTTTGAGCTGATTTTGAAATCTGATTTAGAATTTGATATTGATCATAGACTAACTAAACTCTATAAATACTTAATAAAGTTAAAATAAAAAAGGTGGTTATAAAATAACCACCTTTAATATTAAAAAACTTTTTTTGGTAATTAAGAAGCGTTTTTCCTTGACTGAACTTCTTTTCTAACATCTTGAGCCCAAACTTTAAGAGCTTGCATTCCTTTTCTTACTCTAGTTCCAGCTGCTTTATTTCCTTTATCATAAAATTTTGCAAAATCAGGACCTAAATCACTTACTAGGTTAGATAATTCATCGTATCTACTCATGTTATATAAATTTAAATTAAAAATAGTACTGACTCCAATTTAAGTAAAAAAAGCTAATAATTCTACTAGATAGGGGCGTTTTTTAATGATTTTATGATAAAATCGCTCCTTTTTCACCCATTTCTTGATAAATTCCCTTATCAAGCTTCATTTTTACCTCTTTAAATGTATCAATTGTCATTTTAACATCCTCCAGAGTATGTGATGCTGTCGGAATAATTCTTAACATTATAACACCTTTTGGCACAACAGGATAAATAACTCCAGAACAGAAAATACTATATTCTGATCTTAAATCTTTTATTAAATTGGTACATGTATAAACATCTCCCTTAAGAATGATTGGAGTTACTGGGGATTGTGTAGTACCAATATTAAATCCATTCTCTTTTAAACCTCCTTGAATTGAATTTACAATTTCCCATAACTTTTCTTTGAAAGAAGGGTTAGATCTAATTAATTCTAACCTTTTTAAGTTACCAATCACTAATGGCATAGGTAATGACTTAGCAAAAATTTGAGATCTAAGCTTATATCTCAGATTATCAATAATATCAGCATCACCTGAAACAAAAGCACCAATACTAGCCATTGACTTTGCAAAAGTTGAGAAAAACAAATCAATTCCATCTTGAACACCTTGTTCCTCACCACTACCAGCACCAGTTTTTCCCATAGTACCAAATCCATGAGCATCGTCAACAAATAGTCTAAAATTGTAATCATTTTTTAGTGAAACTATTGAGGATAAATCCCCCATATTTCCAGACATACCAAAAACTCCCTCAGTAATAACTAAAATTCCTCCACCTGTTTCTTTAACAATTTTTTTTGCTCTTTCTAATTGACTCTTTAAGTTATCAATATCATTATGAGGATAGACAAATCTTTTACCAATATGCATTCTTAAACCATCAATTATACATGCATGACATTCAGAATCATAAACAACTACATCTTTTCTGTCAAGAAGAGCATCTACAACAGATAAAACACCTTGGTATCCATAATTCAGTAAAATAGTATCTTCTTTTTGTACAAATTCAGACAATTCTTTTTCTAGTCTTTCGTGATGTACTGAATTACCTGACATCATTCTTGCACCCATTGGATATGATAAACCCCAATCTTTAGCTGCCTGAGCATCAGCTTCTCTTACTTCGGGATGATTAGCAAGTCCCAAGTAATTATTTAGACTCCAATTCAAGACATTTTTTCCTTTGAATTTCATCCTTGGACCAATTTCACCTTCCAACATAGGAAACATATAATAATTATCATCAATATGAGAATATGCACCTAAAGGGCCTTTGTCTTTTAGAATTTTTTCAAATAAATCCATAAGTATATTGTATTATATATTTGCAAAAATAATAAGTAATGATTGAATTATTAAAGAGATGAGTAAAATGTTTATGAGCCAATTCTAATGGTAACCCCACCCTCACTTTTACCTTCGGAACTATCAACTTTCTTATCATCAACTTTGGTAACATTTACCTTAGAGTCTTCTTTTAGTTTTTGAGAAATAGCTATATATGGACCACTTATAACCTTATCATTTTCATTTAGTCCAGAAAGAACTTCAATGTTCTCAAAATCGCTTATACCAGTGGTTACCTCTATCATTTCTGCCTTGCCATTGTTATCAATAAATACAATTTGTTTAATAGACTCATTCCCAAGACTATCTTTTTCATTTTTTGTTGTTACTGATGATATTGGCACTAGTAATATTTGATCTTTTTCTTGAGTAATTATTTCAACACTTGCAGTCATACCTGGTTTAAATGGATTTTTTATTCCTTCTTCAATAGTTAGATTATTATATGATTCATTTATCACTCTAATCTTTACTTTGAATTCTGTGACAGCATCAGGAGAAGGTTTAGGGTTTGCTGTACTGGCAATTTCAGTAACTATTCCCTTAAAAACTTGATCATAAGTATTGTAAGCATCTACATCAATATTTGTTGTATCGCCAATTTCAACCCTTACTATATCGTTTTCATTAACGTCAACTCTAACTTCCATAATGGATAAATCTGCAATCCTAAGAAGTTCAGTACCAGCCATTTGAGATGTACCAACTACTCTCTCCCCAAGTTCAACACTTAGAAGAGAAACTGTACCAGTCATAGGAGCAACTATACTAGTTTTTCTTAAATTTTCTTCAGATTCATCAACTGTAGCTTTTGCACTTCTCACAACGTATTCACTTGCTTTTACACTTTGCTTACTAGATTCTAAATCTTGTGTTGATACCTTAAAGTTTGTTTCAGCTATTTCATATTCAGAGTCTGAGATAACATTCTGCTCAAACAAAGATTTTTGTCTATTAAACTCCAGTTTTGACCTTAAAAATTGAGCTTCTGACCTTGATAGATTAGATCTAGAACTAGATAGATTAGCTCTAACTTGATTATAGTTAGCTTTTGCTCTTTCTAAAGCATTTATAAAATTATCAGGTCTAATTTTTACTAAAAGCTTTCCTTCATCTACAAAATCACCTTCCATTATCGTGAGTTCTATAATCTCACCAGGAACTTCAGGACTAACTCTAACTTCAACCTCGGGTTGAATTTCACCAGATGCAGTGACTAATTCAATTATTTTACCCTTTTTTGCAGTCATTACCTGTACGTCAATAGGTTTTATTCCACCTATCCATCCTAATCTTTGACCAACAGTAATTAATACAATTCCTGCAATAACTATTGAACCAATTATTAATAATATTTTTTTATTTTTCATATCCTAAAATGTTAATTTTTTACCTTGGTAAAAGTCCAATACTTTTAATTTAAAAATATAATCATATTTTGAAGATAATAAATCATTTGATGCTCTGACTAGATTATTGTTTGAAATCTGATATTCAGTGTAATTTATAGACCCTAAATTATATTGACTTTTTATAATTCTAAATGATTCTTCAAGAGCTCTAACCTGCTTTTGCGATGCTGCGTAAGATTTAGATGCAGCAAGTGCATCATTAAATGATGTCTCAATAGTTTGTCTAACTTGATTTCTCGCCTCTATAACATTTATATCAGCAAGTTCTTTATTTAGCTTAGCTCTCTTAATATTAGCAGATGTCTGATATCTATTAAATATTGGAATTGAAATTGAAAATGTGAGAGATTTACTTAAATAATCTTTCCATTGTTCAATTAGCGTAAAGTCTTTATCTGATCCAACAACATTCGGCACTAATGATAATGAAGAAACAGTTTCTAAAGGGTTATTAGTAAGATACCCAATGGTAGTAGGTTGCATTGTAAACCCATCATAGAATTCTCTCTGTCTATTAGCAAAACTTGAGTAGTTAGAACTAAAGCTAGAAGATACACTTAAAGAAGGGTATCTACCACTTCTTGATATCTTTAAATCATAAAGGCTAGATTTTGCGTTTTTTTCAGCACTTTTTATCTCTGGAAGGATATTAATTGCTACCTCATAAATATTATTTGGATTAGATTCTATTACAGTTGATGGAGATAATTCAACATTAGGTTTAACTATCTTAATCTCTTTGTTAGTTTCAAGTAGTAACAACTGTTTTAGTTGTAAAATAGATAATCTATAATTATTCTCTTGTTGAATTAAACTTAGTTCATCACCAGCTAACTGGGCTTCTAAATTAAGTTTATTAATTACTGGAATTGAACCAGCATCAACTAATTTAGATGTTCTACTTAATTGTTCTTGAGTTGACTGAACTTGAAATCTAGAATTATCTAGTCTATCTGTATTTAATAATACATTTAGGTAGGAACTAACAACACTAAGCATAACATTATTTCTTGTGTTTTCTAAATCAAAAACACTCTTTTCTAATAAAGTTTTTGATTTCTTAATATTATTACGAACAGAAAAGCCAGAAAAAATATTCATATTAGATGAAGCACTAACTCCAGAGAAACTAGAATTATTAGAAATAAAGGTATTAGTAGTAGGGTCAATAGATCTACCATAATTATTCCCATAATTTGAAAATAAATTTAATGTAGGTACCTGTTGTAATAAAGACTGATTGTACCCTACTTTTTGAATTTGCTCATTAATAATACTTCTTTTTAATTGTAAATTATTTTCAAGAGCTATTTCAAGACACTGTTGCAAATCCAATTCAAGGTATTTATTTGACTGTGAATGAAGATTAAAGGAAATAAAAAAAACTAATAAAATTCTTAACATATATAAATTTGATGTTTTTAATTATTATTTCTTGCTTTTAAAGCGATGCAAATATATGATTTAGTAGGCAATGAAAAAATAATTATATAGAAACCTGACCCTTAATATGAGGATGAGCATTATAATTTAATAATTTAAAATCATCATATTTAAAAGAGAACAGATCTTTAACTTCTTTGTTAATTTCCATTATTGGAAGAGTATAAAATTCTCTTTTTAATTGTAATTTAACCTGATCAATATGATTAAGGTAAATATGTGCATCACCAAATGTATGAACAAAATCTCCTAATTTAAGATTACACACCTGAGCTACCATCATTGTCAATAAAGCATAAGAAGCTATGTTAAAAGGAACTCCCAAAAATACATCTGCACTTCTTTGATATAGCTGACATGACAATTTCCCATTTATTACATAGAATTGGAATATAGTATGACATGGAGGTAATGCCATTGAATCTATATAAGGGACATTCCAAGCACTAATAATGTGCCTTCTTGAATAAGGGTTGTTTTTTAGATCATTTAATAATTTTTTAATTTGATCATGTGTATCAGCATCCTTACCTTCCCATTTTCTCCACTGAACTCCATAAACTGGGCCTAAATCGCCATCTTTATCTGCCCACTCATCCCATATTCTTACTCCATTTTCATTCAAATATTTAATATTATTATCTCCGTTTAAAAACCACAATAATTCATGTATAATAGATTTTAAATGAAGCTTTTTAGTAGTTATGCATGGGAATCCATCATTTAGATCAAACCTCATCTGATGACCAAAAATACTAATAGTTCCAGTGCCGGTTCTATCTGATTTTTTTTCTCCTTTCTTTAGTATTGTTCGTAATAAATTGTGGTATTGCTTCATTTAATTTAAGTAAATTTAAATAGTAAAAACAAATTGATAAACTTTTTAATAATTAAAAGATAATATAGTTAGACTTTATTCACTATGAAAACTCGAATCGTCTTTTTTATCTTCATTCTTCTAGCATCTTTTTATACTTTTAATCATTTCAAATTCAAAAAATCAAGTCATAATATCTGGGATTTAGTTTCGTCAAAGTCTTCAATTATTCTAGAATTAGATAACCCCTTTATTCAATATAATAAAATGATAAAATCATCAATTATTGAAAAAAGTTTGGCTGAAATAAAAAATGATTTTGATGCGTTCAACTTATTTTTAAATAATAACATAGAAAGTTTTTTAAATTCCAATAAGATTATAATATCTTATTTTAAATTATCTGATTCTAAGTTAGAACCTATATACTTAAGCTATAAAGGGGCATTGGACATAGATTTTATATTTAAAAAAATTAAAAAAAGTGGAGTTGGTATCAAAGAAAGAAAATTTAATAATCAAATTATTTACGAATCCATAATCAAAGACAAAAACTATACATTTTCTATTATAGATAATATAATTATACTTTCTAAGAATTCTCTTTTAATAGAAGACGCAATAAGAACTAAGGCAAACTCAAACCTTCAATTCAAAAAAAATGAATCTGATCTTTTTTCTCAAGTAAAAATCAGAAAAGATATTGGTAACCTATACATTAATCATCCTGACATTTTTGATTTGTTGAATATTGATTCAAAAAATAATTTGATATCATTTATCCAAAAAATAATACCAAAAAAATCTTTCTTTGATATGAAATTAGAAGGTCAAATGCTAAGGCTTAATGGATTTTCATCCGTCTCTAGTGAAAGCTTTAATAAAGATAAATCAATACACGATTCAATTATTGATATTTTACCTTATAACACAATATCTTATATAAATATTAACTCAACAAATGAAAAAAATTTTTTTAAATTCAATAAAAAAAATATAATTGAAAAATTTAGTAAAAATTATAAATTAGAAATTGGAAGAGCAATAATTGAGAATTCAAAATCTAATAAATATGATGAAATAGTAATTTTAAAAAGAAAACCATCATCTGACTTTCACAAAACTGACTCACTTCTATATGATGGGATTTTTAAATTAGATGATCAAGAATTAAATAAGCTTATTAATAATACAAACACACAAGATAAAAGGGAAAAATTTTTTATCAAAATAGAAGATTATATATTAATATCAGAACAAATAAGTTCTTTAATAGAAATAGAATATAATATCAAAAAAAATAAATCTTGGACAAAAAAATTAAATATTAGTAAGTTCAAAAATCAAATGAACGAATCTCATAATATTTCTGTTGTATTAGACTATTCTAGGTTTACAAATAATTATAATTCAAAAATAAATTTGGTTTCATTTCAGATGAGTTTAATTGATAATAAATTATATACAAGTTTAAATTTATCTAATAAGGATAATGTCACAGAAGAATTTTCAAATGAGAACATTGTAAAAGAATTCATAGCTAAGAATAATTTGATAATTAAACCTAAAATAATATTTAGTCATTTAGATAATACTCCAGAGGTAATAACTCAAGATGAAAAAAATAATATTTACCATTTGTCAAAAGAATTTGATCTAATATGGTCAGATTCTATCGAAAGAATAAACTCAGAAATTTATTCTATTGATTATTACAAAAACAACAAAAAACAAATTCTTTTTTCAAGTAAAAATAAAATTTATAGCTATGATAGAAAAGGTAACCCTCTAACTGGCTTCCCTATTAAAAATCCTTCAGAAAGCAACATTGAACATTTAAATGTCATTGATTATGACAAATCAAAAAGATATAGAATAATAACATCTCATGATAATGGTGAAATATATTTCTTAGATAAAAGTGGACGAAAATTAGATGGCTGGTCACCTATGAAAATGGAAGATCAACTTGTTCAAGAACCTTTGCATGTAAGAGTAAGAGGAAAAGATTATATTATTATTTTACTTAAAAATGGCACCATATATTTAAAGAACAGAAAAGGATCAGATTATCCAGGATTTCCTATAAAAACAAACAATGATTTTACTAATAAAATAAGAATCAATATTTCAAATTCACCAAAAAATAGTGTAATTGAATTACTTAGTGATAATGGTACTCTTTATAAAATAAATTTGAATGGAAAAATTGTTTTGCAAAGAGATCAATTCAGACCAGAAAAATATTCAAAATTTAAAATGATAGAAGATCCTTCAGGAAAAAGCTCTTTAATGTTTTCATATGATAAGAGCTATATTTATGTGTATGATAATAGGTTAAGTTTTGATAATATTAATGATCTTAAATTTCAATATTATGATCTAAATAAAAACACAAAATATTTTATAATAACAGACCAAAGGACTAAAAAAACTATTTTTCTTGACAAAGATTTGAGTTATAAATTAAAGTCTGTAGATAATGAAAATAAAATATCTTTAATAGATTATGATAAATCAATAAATATTTATAAATCAATAAATAATATTATATCTATGATTGAACTAAAAAAATAAATAGATTTAAGAGACTAAATTAAACCAAAAATGAAAAAAATACTCTCACTAATTATTCTTCTAACATTTTCTTTTGATTCACAATCTCAAAGAAAGCAAAAGAAAAAAAACATTAATTCAAATCCTTTAAGCTATGAAATACCCAACTTAAAATGGAGGTCTATTGGCCCTTATAGAGGAGGAAGAGCATCTTCTGTAGCTGGAACTTCACACTCTAAAAGTACTTATTATTTTGGAGCTACTGGAGGTGGTGTGTGGAAAACAACTAATGCTGGTGTTACATGGAAAAATATTTCTGATGGATATTTTGGAGGTTCAATTGGTGCTGTTAGTGTAAGTAAATCTGATCCAAATATTTTATATGTTGGAACAGGAGAACAAACAGTTAGGGGTAATATATCACCTGGTTATGGTGGATTTTGGAAATCGCTTGATGCAGGAGAAACATGGAAAAAAATGAATTTAAATATTGATCAAGTTCAAGTAGGTCGTATTGCTATTCATCCAAAAAATCCTGATGTAGTACTAATAGCTGTTATGGGAGACTTATTTAAAAACAGCAGTGATAGAGGATTATATAAGACAACTGATGGAGGGGACACTTGGAGCAAAGTACTTTACACTAATAATAGAGCTGGGGCAGTTGATGTATCGATAGATAAAAATAATCCTAGAATTGTATATGCATCCACTTGGAATATAAGAAGAACACCATATAGTCTTGAGAGTGGAGGTGAGGGTTCTGGTTTATGGAAATCTACAGATGGTGGAGATACTTGGGAAAATATATCTGGGAATGAAGGTCTTCCTGGTGGAACTTGGGGAATAAGTGGAGTAGCTATTTCTCCAGTAAATTCCAAAAAAATATTTGCTCTAATAGAGAACCAAGATGGCGGTCTATACAGATCTGATGATGGTGGTAACTCATGGAAAAAAGTAAATGAGGATAGAAATTTAAGACAAAGAGCATGGTACTATACTAGGATATATGCTGATACTCAGAATGAAAATAGAGTTTATGTAATGAATGTTTCATTTTGGAGGTCTGAAGATGGAGGAAAATCTTTTGATAGATATAGAACACCGCACGGTGATCATCATGACTTATGGATAGATCCAGAAAATAATAATAGAATGATTGTAGCAGACGATGGAGGAGCACAAGTTAGTAATGATGATGCTATGAGTTGGTCAACTTATATGAATCAGCCAACTGCTCAATATTATAGAGTTGCAACCGATAATAGTTTTCCTTACAATATTTTAGTTGCCCAACAAGATAATAGCACTCAGAGGGTAGCACATAGAGTTAATTCAGGTGGTATTGGAGAAAGAGATTGGGAAGCATCTGCTGGTGGAGAAAGTGCACATTTAGCAGCTAATCCAGATAATCCAGATATAGTATATGGGGGTAGTTATGGAGGATATCTTACAAGATTAGATCATAGTTCAGGTGAAACTAGATCAATTAATGTTTGGCCAAATAATCCTATGGGACATGGTGCTGAAGACATGAAATATCGTTTTCAATGGAATTTTCCTATTTTCTTCTCCCCTCACGATGCAAATAAATTATACACCACTTCTAATCACTTTCATCTCACAAAAAATGAAGGACAAACATGGGAGGTAATTAGTCCTGACTTAACAAGAAATGAGGCTGAAAAATTAGGACCATCAGGTGGACCAATTACAAAAGATAATACAGCTGTAGAATATTATGCTACAATTTTTGCTGCGTGTGAATCTCCATATGAAGAAGGACTTCTTTGGGCTGCATCCGATGATGGAATGATTCATATATCAAAAGATTCAGGAGAAAATTGGGATGATGTATCACCCCAAAATGCCCCAAAACATATTATGTGGAATAGTGTTGATCCTGATCCGTTTGTCAAAGGAGGGTTATATGTAGCTGGAACATTATATAAAAGTGGTGATTTTAAACCTTATCTATATAAAACAAAGGATTATGGTAAAACATGGACAAAAATAGTTGATGGTATTCCAGAAAACTTTTTCACTAGAGTTCTTAGAGCTGATCCTAAAAGAAAAGAACTTTTGTATGCCGGTACTGAATCAGGAATTTTTATTTCTTTTGATGATGGTATATCATGGAATTCCTTCCAAATTAATCTGCCACTTGTTCCAATAACAGATATGACAATAAAAGATAATAACCTCATAGCTGCAACACAGGGAAGATCTATTTGGATAATAGATGATTTGACACCTCTACATCAACTTAATAAATTAAACCATAATTCTAACTTTCATTTATTTAAACCTTTAGATAGTTATAGAATGGGTTATTCAAGTTGGGGAGGCGCTTCTTCTACATCAGGGAAGAATCACCACAACGGCGTTGAAGTCTTTTTTAATATTGATAAGAAATTAATTGATGAAAATTCTGATATATCTCTAGAATTTTTAGATAAAAATAAAAATTCAATAAAAAAATATTCTCTTAATAATAAGAAGTCAGATCTTAAATTAGACGGCGAAAAAAATTCTTTTGTTTGGAATATGAGATATGATGATGCAGAGGGATTTGATGGTCTCATTATGTGGGCTGCAGGTCTTACGGGACCAAAAGCTTATCCGGGATCTTATTCTGTAAGATTAAAAGTTGGTGATTCAGTTCTTGAAGAACAATTTAAAATTCTAAAAGACCCTAGAAGTTCATCAACAAATGAAGATCTTAAAGAGCAATTTGACTTTTTAATAAGTGTTAGAGATAAAGTAACAGAAATTCATAAATCAATTGTTCAAATTAGATCAACTAAAGATCAACTAAAAAATCTAAAAGAAAAACTTAGTGATGAACATATAGAAATTAATAAATCAATAGATAGTATTCTTGAAAGAATTTCCAAAATTGAAGAAAATTTATATCAAACTAAAAATAGAAGTGGACAAGACCCACTAAATTTCCCTATAAGGTTAAATAATAAACTTGCCCATTTATTAAGTGTTGCATCTAGAGGTAATTTTAAACCAACAGATCAAATGTATGGAGTCAGAGACGAATTAATTGAAAAAATTAATGCTCAACTCTTAAAGTGGGAAAATATAAAAAGTAGTGATTTAGATAAATTAAATGCTACTATATTAGAAAATAACATCCAATTAATAAGTATTAATTAAATTCGCAATTGATTTAATTAATACTTATTAATAATGAGTAATATAGTTTCAATTGTAGGAAGACCTAATGTAGGTAAATCAACGCTATTTAATAGATTAGTTGAAAAAAGACAAGCAATAATTCATGATGAAAGTGGAGTGACAAGAGATCGTCATTACGGTATTTCCGAATGGAATGGAAAGTCATTTACTGTCATAGATACAGGGGGTTACGTAGAGAATACAGATGATATTTTTGAAAATAAAATAAAAGATCAAGTTGTTCTTGCTTTAAATGAATCTTCAATTATATTATTTATGGTCGATTGTAAAAATGGATTATCTACTTTAGATATTGACTTTGCAAAAGTTGTCAGACAGATCAACAAAGATGTAATAATAGTAGCAAATAAAGCAGATAACTATGAACTAGAGTTAAATTCAAATGAATTTTACGAACTAGGTCTTAGTGAGTCACAGATAATACCAATTTCATCTATAAGTGGGTCTGGAACAGGTGAATTATTAGATTTGGTAGTTAAAAAATTAGATAGTGACTCAGAAAATAAAAATGAAAATCTCCCTAGAATCTCTATATTAGGAAGACCTAATGTAGGAAAATCATCATTTACGAACTCAATATTAGGTGAAGAAAGAAATATTGTAACTGATATATCTGGAACAACTCGTGACTCAATAGACACAAAATACAATCTATTTAAAAAAGAGTTTATAATTACAGATACCGCTGGAATAAGAAAAAAATCTAAAGTAAAAGAAAACATTGAGTTTTACTCAGTCATGAGATCAATTCAAGCTATGGAGAATAGTGATGTATGCATAATAATGATCGATGCAAAACAAGGGTTTGAAAGTCAAGATATGAATATACTTTCGCTAGCAGCAAAATATAAAAAAGGGATAATTTTGATGATAAATAAGTGGGATTTAATAAATAAAGAAACTCATAGTGCTAGAGATTATGAAGAAAAACTTAATAAAAAAATAAGCCCATTAAACTTTATTCCTATTGTTTTTACTTCAGTAACAAACAAACAAAGAATTCATAAGGTACTAGAATTAGCGATGAAAGTGTATGAAAACAGATCAAAAAAAATTACAACTTCTCAACTCAATAATTTAATATTACCTGAAATTGAAAAATACCCTCCACCAGCTACAAAAGGGAAATATATTAAAATAAAGTATATAACACAGTTGCCTACAAGGACTCCTACAATTGCATTTTTTTGTAATCTCCCTCAATATATTAAAGAACCATATAAAAGGTTTCTAAGTAATAAAATTCGAAAAAAATTTTCTTTGGAAGGTGTACCAATTACCTTGGTCTTTAGAAAGAAATGAATTAGATTCATATCCAATAAATTAAACGTTTTAATACTATTTTTGTATTATGTCTAGTGCAAAATATAATTTTTTAGAAACCGAAAGGAAGTGGCAGGAATATTGGATAGAAAACAAGACCTTCAAATCTGAAATAAACAAAAAACCTAAGTATTATGTAATGGACATGTTCCCTTATCCATCAGGTTCTGGATTGCACGTTGGTCACCCATTAGGTTATATTGCATCAGACATAATTTCTAGATTTAAAAGACTACAAGGGTTTAATGTACTACACCCTATGGGTTTTGATTCATTTGGTTTACCTGCTGAACAATATGCTATTAAAACAGGTAGGCACCCAAAAGAAACTACAGAAAATAATATTAAGAGATTTAAAGAGCAACTTAATACACTTGGATTGTCCTTCGACTGGGACAGAGAATTAAAGACTAGTGATAGTAAATATTATAAATGGACCCAATGGATTTTTCTGAAATTATATAATAGTTTTTTTGATACAAGAAAGAATAAAGCTTCTGACATAAATGAATTAAAGGTTCCTAAAGATTTAGAAAAAGATAAAATAGAAGAATTTATTGATTCAAAAAGATTAGCCTATATAGACAAAATTGATGTTAATTGGTGTGAAGAATTAGGAACCGTCCTATCAAATGAAGAAGTAATTGGAGGAGTAAGTGAGAGAGGAGGATTCCCAGTTATTAGAAAACCCATGAGACAGTGGGTAATGAGGATTACATCTTATTCTGAAAGACTTCTTGAAGATTTAAATTCTTTGGATTGGCCTGAATCTATAAAAATATCTCAAAAGAACTGGATTGGAAAATCAGAAGGTGCTGAGATAAATTTTGAGGTTAATGGAGATAAAAAAATTGAAGTATTTACAACTAGACCCGATACTATTTTTGGGGCAACATACTTAGTATTAGCACCTGAACACAGTTTAATTAATGAAATAACAACAAAAGAACAAAAGGAAGAAGTTAAAGAATATATTTTTCAAGCATCAACAAAAAGTGAACTTGAACGACAAGAAAATGAAAAAAATAAAACTGGAGTTTTTACAGGAGCATATGCAATAAATCCTATTTCTGAAGAAAAAATTCCAATTTGGACTTCAGATTATGTATTAGTAAGCTACGGAACTGGGGCCATAATGGCTGTTCCTGCACACGATGAAAGAGATTATGAGTTTGCGAAAAAGTTTAATCTCAATATCAATAAAGTAATTGAAAATAATTCGAATGATCTATGCTATACTGGGGATGGTATAATGATTAATTCAGGTAAATATAATGGGTTTGATAACATAAAATTTAAAAAAATAGTAACTGATTTATTAAGGGAAAAAGGGTCTGGAAAAGATACTGTCAACTACAAGCTAAGAGATTGGATATTTACAAGACAAAGATATTGGGGAGAACCAATACCTATATTACATGATAGTAAAAAAAGAATTGCTGTTAAAGAAAAGGATTTACCAGTAAAATTACCTGAAGTTAAAAGCTATCTACCAACAGATGATGGTTTATCACCACTCGCAAGAAATAAAGATTGGGTGAATATTAAGATTGACGGAAAAAATCTCGTTAGAGAAACAAATACTATGCCCCAATGGGCAGGTTCTTGTTGGTATTACCTCAGATATCTAGACCCAAATAATTCTCAAAGTTTTGCTGATGAAACTAAAATAAAATACTGGATGCCAGTAGATCTATATATAGGTGGTGCAGAGCATGCAGTGCTTCATTTACTTTATGCTAGATTCTGGCACAAAGTTTTATTTGATTTAGGTTTTGTAAATACTTCAGAACCTTTTAAGAAACTTGTCAATCAGGGTATGATCTTGGGAAGATCTAATTTTGTTTATAGAATTAAAGATTCAAATAAATATGTGTCCTATAATTTAAGAAAGGATCATGATTATACTAAAATTCATGTTGATGTTAATCTTGTTGATAATGACAAATTAAATATTAAAAAGTTCATCAACTCTTCAAAAGAATTTGAAAACGCTGAATTTATATTAGAAGAAAATGAATATTTATGTGGTTTTGAGACAGAGAAGATGTCAAAATCAAAAAGTAATGTTGTTAACCCTGATAATATAATTGAAAATTTTGGTGCTGATACATTGAGAATGTACGAAATGTTTCTTGGGCCAATAGAACAATCAAAACCGTGGAATACAAATGGTATTGAAGGAGTATATAAATTTTTAAATAAATTATGGTCTTTATTCCATAGAGGAGATAAAATAGTAATATCAGATAACAGACCCGATAAAGAGGAATTAAAAATTTTACATACAGCAATTAAAAAGATTAAAGAAGATATTGAAAGGTTATCACTAAACACATGTATTAGTCAATTAATGATAACCGTTAATAAACTCAGCAGAAAAGAATGTAATAAAAAAGAAATTCTTGAACCTTTAATAATTATTATTTCACCATTTGCACCTCACTTATGCGAAGAACTCTGGAATATAATAGGTAATAATAAGAGTGTGTCTTTTGCAAAATATCCTAATTTCAATAGTGATTATTTAGTCGAAGATACTTATGAATACCCATTAATGATTAATGGGAAACTAAGAGCTAAACAATCATTTAGTTTAAATACTGAAAATTCAGAAATAGAAAAAAGTGTTTTAGAAAATGAAACAATAAAAAAATGGTTAGATGGGGAAAAAATTAAAAAAATAATTATTGTCCCAAATAAAGTTATAAATATTGTCTCTTAATTTCTTGATCTTAAACTATCTAAGATTTGAATTTTCATAAGGTCAATCCATTCACTGTACATCTTTTCTGAAGGGTGTAATTTATCATCAGCAAGTAAAGATGAGTCGTTTTCAGCAAGCCTTGAAATGTCTGTTATATTAAAATACATAACATTATATTTTTCAGATATTGACCTATTTATATCATTAAAAGCATCAATCTCTCTATAAATTTTTTCTTTACCTCTTGATTTACCAAATGGAGTAACTCCATAATCAGGAATTGATATTACAAATACATTTTTTTTATTATTTGAATAATTTATTGCTTTGTTTAATAGATTTTCAAATTCAATTTTATAATTATTTATACTATAACCTCTGAATTGATTATTAACTCCTATTAACAACGAAACAATATCATGCTGTCTTATATTAGATCTATTCAAGGTATCGATGAGCTCATCTGTAGTCCAACCTGTTTTAGCGATTATCTTTAATGAATCAATTAAATCAATCTGATCCTTTAACTGATTTGGGTAAGAATCTTTAATATTGATTGACTCCCCTATTGTATAGGAATCTCCTAATGCTAAATAGGACAAATTAGACCTTGTATAATCTGTTTCTTTAGAACAAGAAAACAATAAAAAAGAAAAATAGAAAAAGATTCTAATCATTAAACAAGTCTTCTAACTATCACCGTGATGACACCAATAATAAATATAATTATAGATATTTTATTTACTGTATGCATAGCATTTAAGCTAAAGTTTGATTTTTTATTGGGGTCCTTTTTTCTAAAAAAATAATTTAAAACCTCAGAAAAATCGAAATAGTATGATATTTTGCTCTGTTTTTTTTTCATATATGTAATTTA
>Ga0208407_1000543_pt1 | contig 17547 bp, 11 predicted proteins | sample ETNtaG_9_FD_185775 | JGI IMG/M metagenome (GOLD analysis project Ga0208407, IMG submission 185775) | Marine microbial and viral communities from oxygen minimum zone, Eastern Pacific Ocean - ETNP201406SV69 (SPAdes) (version 2) | ecosystem: Environmental > Aquatic > Marine > Oceanic ...
CTAAAAGGCCCATCAAAAGCAGGTACCTCATTAGAAGGTCAACCCTGTATTGTTGATTCATCACCTCGAGCAAATGATTTTCTCCGAATACATGATGGGAACTATCTCACTCTAAGAAAAGAATTAGCCGAGGCAGGCGGAGCGGTAATTGACGTCCCTTCTTTCCCGTCACTAAATGAATCAGGAATTCATGCCATGGCGGCAATTGCGATTGGATTCCTTCGTGCCGAATCTCCTGTACTCTTGATGGATGATGTAGATCAAATCGATAGATTGCTGAGAATAACTGGAGAATTGGGATTAGCGGGGGCAATTGTTGATGTTCGCACGATAGGGGCCTCGCCAGCAATTTGTGCACTCCCAACCGTTGGAATGGCACGCTCAAAACAAAAAGCGAACATGAGTGTATTGCTCAAAACTGATTGGACACCAAGCCCATCTGAGGCTCTTATGTCCATTGCAGCAGGCTTGAATGGCATCGTTTCAGAAGCATTCATCGGAGACGAAAGCCCACCTTCTGGAGTAAAGAAGATTGCAACAGAACTCGACGTCAAATTGTCCACTATGGAAGATCGTGCCCGAGGATGGATGCAATCGATGGGGGTTTCTTCAATCGATTTACTACAAAGACTCCATCTAAGGGCAACAACTCATGAATCAGCAGTTCTTAGTGGATTGCGACTTGATGGAGTAAGGCAACCTTTACCCATGTGGTCTCGCCGCTAGACGAAGAGGTCAAACAGAGAAGCCTCCCCGCAATGGTAGGGATCAAGATGCCGACGGTGAAGTATGGACACGATATAATTCGTAGTCTACTCTCTAATCATGGGATTGTTTACGACCCAAACTTATGGGAAGCGCAACTTTCGGATATTGGATGTGTGGTTGAAGAAGCCGATAAAGAAGGGATTGAGATTGAAGTCTTCCCTGATCGCTCCGATTTGCTCTCTGTTGAAACGATGACTCGTGCAACACGTGCTTTCCTCTACTCAAAATCAACGCCACCTCATCTCCACATATCTGCGGGGGCAACTGAAATGGATATCGATTCATCGCTTTCGACAATAAGGCCAGTAATTTTAGGCGCAATTGTTCGAAATGTAAACACAGGGTCTACAGAAGAAGAGAGAAATGAATTCATACAATCCTTGATGGATCATCAAGAGAAACTACACCTTACTTTAGGAAGAAAAAGGCGACTTGCATCTATTGGAGTACATGACCTGTCCTCACTCGCACCTCCATTCAGGGTTAAGGCAGTAGATAGAACACATCGATTCAGACCTCTAGCAATGGATTCAGATATGAGCATACAAGAAATTCTTGATTCCCATCCAAAGGGGAAAGAATACGCCCATCTTCTAGATGGAATGAATCTCGTTCCAGTTATAGAAGATGCAGTTGGCCGTGTTCTCTCATTCCCGCCAATTATTAACGGCAGCCATACTACAGTCACAGAGAATACTACTGATTTCATGATTGATGTTACCGGCTGGGATGAAAGAGCGTGTGAATCTTCTCTCCTGTTGATTTGTCTTTCACTTGCTGAGAGGGGAGGGCAAGTGGAGAGTATGAAATTAAACACAGCCAAAGGAGTAGAACAAGTCTCACCAAATGGAAAATCACGGACACATATTCTCCCCCAACAACTTTTGGAACGAATATTGGGTGGTAGAATTGAATCCAATGTAATTAGTTCAGCATTAGAGAGAATGGGGGGGAGATTAGTCGAGACCCGAACAGCTACCGAAGGACCTAGACAGTCGGAACGGTGGAGTGACGCGTCTGTAGGGGAAAAAATACACATCATCGAGATGCCAAGATGGCGATTTGATATCCTGCACCCAATTGATTTGGTTGAAGAAATTGCTACAGGAATCGGATACGAATCATTAGGTGAATCCTATTCATCTCTGGCCCTAGAAGGGGTCCCACTTCCACGCGCCACCATGATTCGTCGAATTAACGAGAGCCTTTCATCTCAAGGAATACAACAGGTACAAAGTTTGACACTATCTAACGACGAGATTCAGTTTGAACATATGCGATGGAAGACACAAGGAAAAGTAACTAGGATTGCCAATCCGATTACTATCGAACATACAATACTCAGGCAAAATATTCTACCATCTTTATTGGAACTCTTGGCAGCAAATAGGCACCACGAATTGCCACAAAGGGTGCAAGAATGTGGTGAGGTGGTGAGAGATCATCAAAATGCTTGGAGGGTTGCTTGGGCATGTGCAGAAACAAATGCTGGATTTACTGCCGCTAAAGGAATTGCACAGGCGCTTGCCAGAGATTTAGGAGCAAGGGAGGAGATGTTGTTTGTTTCACTAGAGGATAATGATGGACCATGGATCCCAGGTAGGGGAGCAAAGATTCTAATTGGGAACAAAGAGATTGGTGTATTTGGAGAAATAGACCCTGCAATTAGCGAACTATTCGGATTAAAAGTGCCAATCCATGCAGGTGAATTCGATGTTCGCGCGTTATCAGATGCTATTCCAGACCCCTTGCTCTGATGCACGCCTCGCACAACTGGTTATACCACTAGGTATCAGGCAGTCTACATGCATGGTGCGAAGTTACGCCTCCTCACCTTGTCATTAGTCGCCATATTATCTACCAGTATGCTTTTTTCAACCACATCTCTAGATGAAGAATTTTCGTCTCTTGCTCCGAAACAAACTAGTGCACTATTATTCGGAAGTACATCAGGTTCGAACTTTATTATCGAACCAGGGGTTGGAACAAATATCCTTGTCAACATCACGAATCAAGCTTCAATAACAGACAATGCAAATGTTAGTATTGTTTCTACATCGGGATGGAACGTAATATGGGCAAGAAATTCTGAACCGTCCATTGGAGATGAAATTGAAATTGAATCAAATGAACTAGTGTGGGTTCAATTCAGAGTAGATGTGCCACTGGTAGAAAATGGAATGCCGTTAGCAGGGAGTAAACACCCCATTTCAGTTAAGGCAATAAGTCAGTTTGATGGATTGGAATCATTTTGGAACTTTACAATTGAAGTAACGGAAGTCGCAGGAATTTCAATTGATTCACACGAAGAAACTGCAAACGTTCAACCAGGTGAGAAGGTTCTGCTTCCAGTAACACTGCGAAATATAGGGAATCATATGGCAAATCTAGTGATTCGAGTCCAACCCATGCTAAACTCTGGACTACCAGTTGAAGGTACTATCCCTGATCAATCATTTGCCCATGACGGATGGTCTGTGGGGACATTCGACTTATACAAAATCGATAACTTGCCTGCGAATGGATCAGGAGTTGTTCAAGTCGAATATGCTGCACCATATATGGAATCCAGCGAAATTAAAGTTAGAATTACTGCATATAATGCTAATGAACCATTGACAATTTTATCCGTAAATCAATCTGTAATAATCGAACGAATTAGAGACGCATCTATTCAATTTGAAGATGATGAAAAATGCGGCATTATCCACCCACCTACCAACATACAATCAGGTATTTGTCATCACAATCTCTCCCTAACCAATACAGGGAATTTTAATGACGAAATTGAGATTCAAATTCTTTCCAATCCAGTGTGGTCAACTGTAGAAATTGAAGAAAACCAAGTATTACTTGGGAAAGGAGAAACCAAGAATGGAATAGGAATTACAATAGGGATTATGAATGGAACTATGGCTCAAAACAGTGGAGAAATAACCGTTGGTGCATTCATTTCAGGTGACTTAATTGCAATCACAAAACACAATATCTCAGTTGATTCATTTTACGATTGGAAACTTATTTCCTCAAATACTACAGTTACTGATGAAAATCTCAGTTTGGTTTTATCATTTGAAAATACAGGAAATAACGACGATGGAATGATGATTTCACTAGACATGGATGTCACATCAAACTTCGGATTAATCTGCCCCCCTAATGCAATTACTGACTACACATCAGAAAATATTCGCTTCTTTGAACTCAGAGATATTGCCCCAGGTCAAACTATTACATTCAGCGCATATGCAACTACCCCGCGGGGATTAGAAATGAATGGAACTGCGAGGCTAGAAGTAATGGTGCAAAGTATTCTGGCACCTAGTCTGAATTTTTCAATCACTGAAGACATCGACTATCTAGGCGAAAATTATCGAATTGAAGAAGAGAGCATTGAACCAAATATATTTTCAGAATTAATGGATGCAGGAGTAATATTCCTGTCAGAATGGAATGGATTAATCCTAACAATAATTGTAGTTGGAGTGGGATCAATTATGTTGAATAGAGCACTAGTAAAAAGACAAAAAGACATAGAAATGCATCGCGCCAAGTATGTTTCTCCACCCAAGGAAACGGTAGAGGATTGGACGAAAAAATTTGAAGAGAATCCGCAAGCAAATAAGACGGAAATCCAATCAAACAAAATTGACCCTGAGAAATTCAAAGCGGATTTTAAATCAAAATCAGCCCCCTCGTCTAACACTCCTATTGTAATCGATGAAGAATTAGTCCATGCAGCTACATTTGTTCTTGACCACCATACAAAAGAAGTAAATCTGAAAGATGCAGCCTTACTAGCTAGTGATTTAATTGAAAGTACTGGCAAACTTACACTAGGTGAAAAATTGATTCCATCAAAGAAAACAAAAAAGAAAAAACCATTGAGTTCAGCAGATGTGGTCCCCACCAAATCTATTGGAAAATCTACAAAAAACGAAGATTCGACCGATAGCGATTTTGACCTAGACCTCTGAAAATGGTTATGATTCTAGGAGTTGATGAGGCTGGAAGGGGCCCTGTAATCGGGCCACTTGTTGTTGCCGCACTTGCAATTCCTCAATCAGAAATTGGAAAATTATCCGAAATGGGAGTTAATGATTCCAAGGCACTCTCCCCATCAAAAAGAATGGAGATTCGCAACAAGATATTACAAGAAAATACATGGAAGCATTGTATTATCTGTTTCTCAGCGGAACAAATAGATAGAGCGATGGAACACGATAATTTGAACGCTATTGAAGTTCAATTATTTGCCAAATCGATAGAGGGAATTGGAACGGAAAATGTTTCAAAATTAGTATTGGATGCATGTGATGTAAATGAAGAAAGATTTGGCAGAAATGTAACTTCAAGACTGAGAAGATTCCCTGATGATTCAGAATTAATTTCAGAGCATAAAGCTGATTCTAGACATTTAATTGTTGGAGCCGCTTCCATACTTGCAAAGGTACACAGAGATCTAGAAGTCGAACAAATTGCAAATGAATGCGGTGTTGAAATCGGATCAGGATATCCCTCAGACCCAAAAACAAGAATGGCTCTTCCATTGTTATTGGCGGCTGATTCCCCCCATGAACATCTAAGATGGTCGTGGGCCACCGTAAAGAGAGCATGGAATGAATCAGGAAGAGGAACTGTCCCAATGCGGCCTCGCATAACTGAAAATGTTGGTGGACAGACCTCTTTGGACACTTGGTAAGCGGCAATTGTAAGTGTGAGCCCCTCTAGGAATCGACCGAAGGTCATGTCTAATCCCGTCGATCAACCTGAAATTGTGAAGGCGATCAGGACCTTCTCACTTCAAAATGCTCTAGAATATGAAGGCTCAGGAGAAATGAAATCAGTACTTGGAAGAATCTTCGGAGCTCATCCAGAACTCAAGCCTCACGCTCGTGAACTTGTTTCAAAAATTCAGCCTGCAGTGGATGAAGCAAACAGAATTGCAACAGAACAAGGATTAGACCACATTCGAGAATTACTATCTGCAGAAGCACCTGAAGCGTTAGAGAAAAGAATCAAAGAGCGAAGAGAAGGACTCAAACCCCTAGAAACCAATGGGGATGTAGTATTACGATTCGCCCCTAATCCGAATGGACCAATGACACTTGGGCATAGTCGTGGAGTAATCATCAATAGCGAATATGCGAATATGTATGAGGGTGAAGTTATCCTAAGATTTGATGACACTGATACTAAACGGAAACCTCCTGAAATTTGGGCATATGAGCAAATTCAAGATGAATATGAATGGCTGACTGGCGGAAAACCAAACAGAATCGTCATTGCATCTGATAGAATGCCAGTGTATCTGCAACATGCAAAGGAGGACCTCGAAAATGGGCACGCTTATGTCTGCACATGTACTGCTGAAAAATTCAAGATTCTCCGAGATTCAAAAGAAGCATGTCCGTGTCGCAACATTACAACAATGGAGAATTTAGAACGATGGGTGAAAATGAATGACGCAAGCGGGGGGTGGAATGACGGAGCGGCAGTAGTTCGAATCAAAACGGACCTCTCACTGCCGAATCCTGCTCTTCGAGATTGGCCAGCTCTTAGAATTCAGACTACCCCTCACCCAAGGGTTAGTTCGGAGTACCGAGTATGGCCATTATTAGATTACCAATCTGCAATTGAAGATTATCTGCAAGGAGTAACACACATTATTCGAGGGAAGGATCTAATGGATTCTACTCGGAAACAAACTCTACTCTACGATTCAAGAGGTTGGGAGTATCCCCAAACAATGTACTGGGGGCGAGTAAAAGTGCATGAATTCGGTGGATTCTCCACTAGTGGGATGAAATTAGAGATTAATTCAGGTAAATACTCGGGATGGGATGACCCACGGCTACCTACAATAGCGGCTTTACGTGCTCGAGGTTTTGACCCTAAAGCATTACGAGCTTTTTGGATTGAACTTGGATTAACACAGAAGGACATTTCTGTTTCAATGCAGAGTATCGAGTCACATAACTCAAAAGTAATTGATAGAGTAACCCCTAGAATTTCCTTCATTGGCGGAAAACAATCAAATTTAAAATTGACAATGGTTGAACCATGGCCCTTTGATGAGATCAAAATTCCCAAGCACCCCGATGATCCAGAAATGGGCGAACGAATTTGGCCCGCTCCTTCAGAAGGTGATGTGATAATATTGCAGACTGAAGATATTGAAAATGAATTCCGCCTAAAGGAATTCGCCAATGTTAGTTTGAGTGGAAAATCCCTTCAAACAAGTGGATTCGACCGTACTGATCGCAGACCAATTATTCATTGGTTACTCGAAAACCACTCCAAACCTGCCATTCTTTTTTCACCAGAAGGAGAAAATATCGTTCAGAATAATGGCATGATAGAAATCGGAAACTATTCGATAGGAGATGTTTTGCAATTAGAAAGAGTGGGGTTCGCACGGATCACGGGAATAAACGAAGATGGTGTTATCGTTCTAGTCTACTTACATGAATGAAAAATACTGCGTGGGATTGAAGGACTCAAGAGGAGTGGCAAGAACATGAAACGAGCCAGACTAGTTACAACGGTTCTTTTCATTCTGTTAATTCCAATGCTGCCTTTGCAAGATGTTTCAGGGGAACAAGGCATTGTGCATTCAAGATCTGTTGACCACACATTATTTTTCATAGGAGGCGAGGGGGGAGAATCTACTGGATCTATGACTCCTTCCAAAAGCGCCGTAAACAATTTCATTGAATATGAGGTAAATCCTGAAGCCGCAGCCTCGCGTGTGGAACTATACTCCTTTGAATCAGAGATTGGAGCTGGAGGTACCATCCCTGCAGGTGTTTGGACACATACAATTGATTATCGTGTAGAAGGAGCATCTGCAGCAGCAGGAAATTGGACTACAATAATTGAAATTGGTGGAGAGGTATTCGAAACATCAGTCACTACTGTTGCCGGTAGGGGCGGAACATATGATATGGATGTAGACATAGACCAAATCAATGTTAATCGTGGGGACAGGATAAGCGTCTCTTTTTATCTAGAAAACGGAATAATTTGGTCATCTCCAGATGATGAATCAGGTATGTGGGTATCTTGGGGAGGACCTGAATCAACAACAGGAATAAGGGTTAATGCACCATTACTCGACATAGAAATGATGGAACCGAATGTAGATGGAAACGAAGTATTCTTCCCAATAAGGTTCCATTCAGCATACGCAGATGACCTCGCAACTACTCAATCGCTTACAGCTAAAATACAGGGCAATGTTATCCAAGGAAATCCATATGTTAGTAATATCGAAAATGGAGTAGAAGTAGTCTATGTATGGGATTCAGCTGGATTCGAATCTGGAAACTACACATTCAATCTAACTCTTCTGCCCCAAGACGGAGTAAATATACAGTCAGAACTCAGTCATGAGTTAACCCTAGACGGAAGTTCAGACAGCGGAGATGGATGGTATCCATCTAGCGAACCAGTAAGAACTGGAGGGAGTAGTTTGCATGTTCAAATTGATGTAAACCAAGTAGATGACCGACTAGAAAGGACTAGTACACTAGAGATTGAGGGAGCAGTTGCAACCTGGCTTCGATGGGGACTAGACAATATTGGAAATGAAAGTCTCGATTCGACATCCTGGTGGAGAGAACTAGATGTTTCGGGAGATATTGTAGGTTCAGAAGGACACAACAATAGAGAAGTAGACAACTCTGAATTAGAACGGTTGGTGAATCATCTAACTGGTAGTGGTAGAGACCTTGCAGATTTCCTAGATCGTGCACTGGCACTTGAGTCAAACGCTATTCTTGGAGGAGACCCTTTCGACCTTGAAGGGGCTCTAGACATTGATGTAGATTTACAAAATCAGAATTCATTTGGCCCAGAACCAATTTTCATCAAAATTCGATCTAGCACAGTTCTTGAGCCAGGATCCTTCGTGTTCATCGAAACATTCGTCCGCTCACAATCCAAAACATATTGGACAGAAGTTAGCCTAGATGCAAGTCTTTCCACCAACCCATTACAAGGTATATCCAATGTATATTCAGAAGAAATTGATACCAAGCACCTTCGAGTAGGCATAGCAGAAAATGTGAGAGTATCGTTCACCTCCGATGAAAGAATGGATGATTTTAGAGTCACAATAACCCCAGCAACATCATTCGTAGATGGCCCATTGACTGGCCTATTCCTTGTCTTAATCATCCTAGTATTGACTGGAACTGTTTCACTAAAAGGGACTCGGACACGTTCAAGAGGGCCCTCGATTTTTTGGCTAATACTCTCCTCAATTATACTATTCATCCTATACACTACAGGGATTAGAATGGGCATAGTATTGGGTTCAGGCATAGGAATATTTGTGATGGCATTATTGGTAATCTTCATCTCACCTAGACATCTGATTGATGGTTTAGACAACATACCCAATCGGAAAATACCTGTCATTGATTGCCCGATTTGCAAACAAACAAACCCAATATCTTCTGAAGAAAGACCTCTTCGACTCCCTTGCGGAGGATGTGGTAGAACCTTGTTAATCGAATGATATTATTCAAAACGACCAATGCGAACCAATGAGTCCACAGTCCTACTAGCAAAAAGTCGGATCTGATCCGTTCGATTCCATTCAATTTCCATATCGTGCAACTGAGACGCAAGGTCACGTGACCAATCAGATGCAAGTATACGATGCCAACCTAATTCCTCTATACGTGGAGTAGATGGACGTTCAAGTGGTATTAAGGGCAACAAATAGCTTGAAAGAGATCTGGCACGATCCTCTAACTCCATCTTACCCCAACCTAATGAGAGGCCCTCCAACAAATACGGGTCCAATTCCGGCAACATTTCTACTGAAGGATCAGGGACTTCAGGCAATGGCACTACGCGAATTACTCCTTTCTCTTCCAAGTAATCTCTGAGAATTGTGAACACTGGATCGTATGCCTGATCTAATGCATCGTGCAACCAATTTCCAGCGATTGAATACGGGAGCAATTTACTACTTCTAGGCCCATCAGAAGATAATTCTTCCATTAATGAGGCAGACAAAGCTACTGGTGAAAGACGCCCGTGTCTACCATCACCGCGATGTCCATCCAAGGCATGCACAGTAGCCGGATGAATCGACAGCATAGATTTAGATTCATCCCAAATTGTTTCTTCGACATGATTGTCCTCTATGTCGATTAGAATGCCTGCACTATCTACTGTAGAAGGAGAAAATCTGCGACTATATGGGCGACCTAAATCCACCAATGCAGCCTCAATTAGGGACAATGAGATACAACCTGTCATTGAAAGGGGAGCACGTAAGGTGACTGATTTCCCAGGATTTTCAAGAATATACGTTGCAGCAGAACGAATTGACTCCGAAGGAACTGAAAAAGGACTCAAATTGGCAAGTCCCGTCATGAATGTAGGTCCACATACTGGTTCAAGACTCCTGCGATTGGAATCAGTTCACAGCAAGACGTAGTTGGTCACGTTTGTATGACCATTCAGAGTCCAATGCCCCAGTCTCCTTGAGGTATCTGGAAAGACGGCGAATACGAGACTCAATCAATTCGAGTTGTCGGCGATTGTGTAAATCCTTGCGATTTTCATTTAGATGATCTAACATTCGAAGTGCTTTCCTCATTAGATTCATCAAATCCTCTGGGATTTTTGGAGAGATTTCGTTTCTAGCTAAAACCTGGCCAACTCGCTCCCCTAAAACCAATCGAACATTAGGAACGGCATGTTGATCTCGAAGAATAAGTCCAATTTCAGCGGTAGTGTGGCCCTTACCAGCTAGTTCCAAAATTTTCTCCTCAATGGCAGACTTGTCGGTATTGGACCACTCTGGAGCAGCTTCGATAAAGGGGCGCGTTGAACCACTGCTACCTCGGCCTGATGCATGCATGCGACCCATCTAAACCACTCCTCGCAGCGCTGCGACCTCCTTCCCCTCTTTAACCGCTCCGACATCAGGAAAACATGATTATCCAATTCTATGATGTGATCTTGCAACCCTGCCTGGAGAACCATGCCATTCCCAAACAGGTGCAACTGCACGTGCCGAGCCAATCAAGATTCCATCTTGCATAACGAGTAAGTCATCACCTTCTCGAATGTTTTCTGGAAATGATTCTAGAATGGAAACAAACACATCGCCTTTCCAATTTACATCAGATTTGAGATGTATTCTCTGGAGAACATCTCCTTCATCCAAAATCGGCAAACAGGCTTTCGAGAAAGCAAATCGGCCGGAATGAGGGTGCCACTGTGCGATCTGTATACCCTCTTTTTCTATTCGCCATCTAGGTGGACGCCCCTCGATTTTCACATCAGAAAGCCAATAATCTGAACCAAACAAAAACCGGGACGCTGAACGATAAATCTCTAATCTATGACGGTGCCCTTTAGGACCGCGAATACCTAATCGTTCAACCGATTCAGAAATTACAGATTCTAATCGATTTAATGCCTCTTCAGAACCTGCTCTTGAGCCCATCCTAGTATCAATTATCTCTACCTCTTCAGATATTGGCGTAAGTTCAATTCCAGAATGATTGATGATTATTTGATACCCTACCCGTGTAACTAAATCTACTAACATTTCATTGATCATATTGATCTCATCCGCTTCCCAATCACCAGTCACAGGAATATCATAGTGAGCGGCTGGCCAAAAATCCTCTAATGCACGAGGAACTAAGCCCAAAGGAGACGTTACCATTACTTCATCAACGCAGGTGAATGGAATATGTCTAGCAAATCTCCGATGACTCTGAGAATGCCGGTACGGTTTCCTTTCACTACAAGGAAGTAAAAGAAGGATTGACTGGCAATGACTCGCAGGAGTATAGTCTTCTGATACTCTACGCTTCCAATCGAAAACCAGAGGATCTTGTCTAGCGGAACTAGAATTGAATCTAAAACGCCTAGATTGTGAGACATGCCGAGCAAGAGGAGAAGTGCGAGAACGCATCAATGAATCATGACGTCTGAGATGCTCCACACTTCGAGGGCTATTGATTGCTTGAGATTCCACTAATTCCCTCAAATTTCCGGCTCTAATTGATGAACGGATAAAATTCAATGAATCCTCCCAATCCCTAATCCATAGATTAGGTTCCTCTCCGTTTTCCAATAAACGAGGTCCATTCATAGTTAATCGATGACCATTTATTGCACTATTTCTAGAGCGAGCACAATCAAATAAATCAACTCCGAACCAACTCAATAGTGCAGCATTATCTGGACCCGCAATTCCAGGTGTCCAAATTAGTGCAGCAGGGAATCTTTCACGTATAGTAACTAATGCTTCGATGAATTGTGTCCCTGATGAGATGAGTTGGGGTGCATCAACTAATATCACTACGTCAGGAGCCAAATCGTCCTCCATCAATCTTGAATCATGATGAAGGGTCTGCCAAGATAAAATTAACAGAGAATTGTCGCCTCCAAGTTGACCCGAATCTGCCTCGCTTAATGATGGAGGTAAATGTTGACCTTCATTAGCACTCCAACTAATGATAGAAGATGATGAAACATCCATTTCTTCAATCAAAGTATGAAGAGAAATGTTCGCTGGTGAAACTGAACCATCACGAGTAAATGAAAAGGGAGCTGTTGATTCATTAAAATCAGGATCGCCTGCTGTTCGAACGAGGCACGGGGTGTATGCAGATGGCCCTCGACGGTCACCTAAACCGATGATTCGGGCATACCGATTCCGCGCAACAACGGTACGGCCGAGGGCACCCATGTAATCGAGGAACAGTCAAACCCGCTTGAATGATTCTAAAAGCCCGTCTGGATGACAGCACTCTATGGGACTCCCCCTTGGATACACAAGGACAATTGGAATTTCCCTAATTTTTGCCCTTTTATTGGCACCTATACCTACAACATTTGCTGATGATTCGGCAGAGATATTCACTGCAGAGGCTCAAGAAGGAATTGCATGGATTGCCATCTCATGTGGCAATCCGAATCATGAATGTGAAGAGGTGAATTTGACGATTCTATGGCCAGATGGTAGTCAAGATGAAATGGATTCTTCTATCAATCAAGAGATTATTAAAAATATCAACTCAGGAACTGTCTCGATTTCGGCCTACGCATCTTTCTTGAACAGCGGATGGATTCTCGATTTAGTACTTCCAAGCCTCTATGGGCATGAAATTTCAGACCATCCTCAACATTCGGGAAATCAAGGCGTTGTAGATGCAATCTTCTACAACCAAAATACTGGCACATTATCCGGAACTGATAGTGATGTGATTCACATCCCTGGCAACAAAGGAGATATTCTGCGAATCCATCCGGTAACATCTCGTTATCCACTTACATTCGATTTACTTGATTCAAGTGGGCAAGCTCCAAATCTAATTGGCACATTGAATCAATCTCATCTAATTATCGAAATCCCTACGAATGATGGTTTGTACGCCAAAATTCATTCAAACGATGGCGAAGATGAAAATCCGTATTCATTCAATCTTGATACTTGGTCAGACATAAATGAAACAACAGAACAAATTTATCCAGGAAATACCATAATTGGTTCTATTGGTCCAATGGATGTTGACGGCGATTATTATGATCTATTAGTTGGCCCTGGAGAACCAATAGAAATTGAAATAAATGCAAATGATTGGATTGAATTGCAATATATTGTGAATGGGGAAATGGTTGTATGGAATCAATCCTCGGGTATCATTTACATAGAAAATGTAGGTGAAATAAATACCACATTCCGAATCCATATCTACTCAGGAAACGCAATTAGTTACACAATTGTCCACACTATAGATGCTCAATCAGATGGTCAATCACTTGGAGATGCTCCAGACATTCTTCCTTCAAGCAATGAGACCAATGAAGCATGGCCCGAGATTTATGATGATGGAGGGTGGTGGAATGGTAATCTCAATGATTCAAATGATATCGATTATTGGATCTTTGAAGTAACAGATTCAAACGGTTCAATTGCTCACTTAATTCCGGCTGTGGATTCAGCAGACTGTTGTTTAATGGAAGTCATCCCATTATATTCAGAATGGAATTTCTCCGAAACAGGGGAAGTAATTCAGCTTGAACAAGGAACACACGCCATTCGGATTTCAAGTAACCCAAACCGGACATCTGAATCGACCTCCACATCATATTCTCTTAGATTAGAATTACAAGAAATCGATGAACCAGTATATGTCGATCGTTCAGATGAATTCATTGTTTTCTATGTTGTTATCGGCTTTCTGATGCTTTCCCCATTATTGCCGATTGCATATTGGCAATGGAAAGATAGGGGAATTATTCGAGTAGAAAAACACGAGAAGTTCCGGTTGATTCGTCTAAGGGAGAGGCTTAGTGGAATAGGATTAGACTCTCAAGAGGACGAAGATATTGATGCTGCACTCTCTTCACTAGGGGATGCAGAATGGGATGCATTAATTCATGAATGGGGTAAACCAGATGTCCGCCATTCAACAGAAGACCTTGACATTGCAGCATGGAGGCTCGAAACCGATTTACCTACTCTATTAATTGGGCTTCGTCCGAAGGTTACATGGGAGCATGCAGGAATTAGATTGGCTGCAACTATGGGGGACCGAATTACCATCGAGGAAGTGCATCCGAGTCATCTACATTTTGAGGATGAAATCGTTTTAGATAAAATGAAAGCACAGACACTCTACTTCCTCCGAGTACAACATTCCCATGGTTCCACTAAATTAGATGTAGTGGTAACTGGAACTGTTGAAGGTATTCCAACTGCTGCAATGCCAACAAAGGCTTTGGAACATTCTGAAGAATGACTAATCTACACCCATTCGACGATTTCGAGCCTCTCTGCGAATTGAATCTTCAATCTCATGGTTTGAAATATCTATCGAATCGCTCAAATCATCCAATGAAGAAAGTACCTCTTGAGTCAGGTTCTGAGGCATATGGAGTTTGAGTAGAACGGTCACATCTCCTCTTCCACGACCTCGCGTTTTCGTTATACCTCTACCCCGGACATCTATTGTATCTCCAGGTTTAGAACCCGCAGGAATCTCAATCACGAGTGGTTTGCCATCTAAATGAGGAATCTCAAATCGCCTACCCTTCACAAGATCGTGGAAACCTACGGGAAATGCCATCAACAAATCTGAATCTGATCTTTCGAACCACTCATGATCATCTATTGCAATTTCAATGTAAAGATGCCCAGGATGGCCGGAATTTCCCATGGTTGGTTCACCTTGGCCTTGCATTCGCAATCGTGTGCCGGCCATCACTCCTGGAGGCACCGAAAATCGAATCGTACGCTCCTTTCTCAATCTACCATCTCCCCTACACGATGAACAAGGATCAGTTACTACTCTTCCAGTACCTGTACAATTAGGGCAATCAGAAACGGATTCCTGAAGAAATGGACCTATCCTCTGAGTTTGAGTGATTCTCCCCCTTCCATCACAGGTGCTACATGAACTGAATCCATCCTTTGATTTCGCACCAGAACCCAAACAGCCATCACATTCCACTAATGATTCGATTACTGATTCTTCTTGAGAACCGTTGAACATATCTTCAAAATTAATCCGGTGACGAACTAGTAAATCATTACCTCTACGTTCTCTTCTTCTAGAATTACCTCCAAAAAATTGTGAGAATATAGAATCAAATCCACTACCTTCGGAAAATAGGTCTTCAAAATTAATGTTTACACCTTGGAATCCAGAGCCGAATGGATTTCCATCCGGACGATTATGTCCAAATGTATCGTACTTCCTACGTTGTTCATTATTAGATAGAATGGCATAAGCCTCCTGCACTTCTTTGAATCGAGCTTCTGATTCTTCGTCATCAGGATTTTTGTCGGGATGATATTTTCTGGCTAATGATCTGAAGGCTTTCTTGATATCTGAATCAGAGGCCTCCTTAGAGACTCCAAGAATCTCATAGTAATCTCTCTTGTCCGACATATGGGGCCCTCGACAGTTTTGGGGGTGAATGGATACCTTTGAATCGTTCCCGAATCTAAGAAGAGAAAGAACCACACTTTGGACAATAGGATTCATCTTCACCCATAGGTGAACCACATTCCCCACAACGACGAATTGCAACTTGAACGGGTTCAACAGGTGAAGGGGTAACAATAGGCATTGATTTCAAAGAATTAGGTGAGGGATCGTAATCTTCACCTGCTCGGACATAGATTCGTTCAGTTGATGAATCATCAGCCATACTAATCGAATTTCTAGTCTTGATCGAACCATCTGGAGGTGAATCATTCGAATTTATGCGGCTCTGAGCGGCAGATTCTCGGGCTTCAGAAATACGGCGAATAGCACCTTGAAAGAGCCCTTCACTCTCATTTTCAGATGTAGTCAGCGTAACTCCCTTTACTGATTCCACTGGACCGGATTTACCTGTAACTCGTTCCGTATTCCTTGCTACATGTTCCTGCTCAAGGAAAAGTTCGACATTTTGTACATCTGTTTCGTCGGATTCAATCTCTGTGGGGCCTCCTTCTCTGTTCAATTCAGAAATAGAACCTGCAAGACGTTCTGCGGCTTTCTTCTGAGAATGAACCGGACTGTCCATGGCAGCTGCATTGAGTCGATTATCTGCGGCTTCAGAGCGTAACCAAACACCTCTATCCTCCGCTTTGTAGACCTTCTCTAAACGTTGGATACTTCTCGAACGATGCCATTCCATATCCTTCACTACACGCGATCGACGAAACAACAAATATCCAATCAGTATAGACGTACTATAGTACACATAAGGAATCCAAAATCGTTCATTGAGAAGAAGATCGATTGCAGGAGGGCCAAATGTATCGAGCACTATGAAAATGAAAGCAGGAGCGAAAAAAAGAACAATGGAAGTACCCTGATTCTTCTCCGCCATGAATTTAATTCCCGCCTCTATTGCTTGAATGATTCGCGCTCATGACTCTCTCGTTCGAAGGTGGTTTTAGACCCAGAAAACCGGTAAGTAAACCAACGCTAAATGAGACATGCAATAGGAATAATGATGCTACAACTAAACATGTACCGTCAAATGGAATATACCCTCTAAGACTAGGTGTATTTATCTGGCCATTTAATCCAATAACAGTCAAAATCAGAAGATACGATGCAATCATTCCTACTGCAATTTCTTGAAAAACAGGAGTAGAAGTAGTCAAGGAAAGTGTAAAACAAGTTAAGGTTGCAATCAGCCCGAACCAAGGTAGAAATTCCCTCACTCTAACCCGTGAAGGGTATGCGCGTAACTGCCGCATTCTCCAATGTCCATATCTTCTTCCCATCCCCCAAAGTCCACTGAATGTAGACCTCTTAGACATGACTACGAAGGAGATATCAGAACGCATCACTGGCCAACCAGATTCTGCAATTCTATGATTCAAATCATGATCCTGGCCCGCGACCCAACGATTATCCCACCCTCCTATCGACTTGACTGCTTCGACTCTATGGAGGCAAAAGGCTGGAGAAATTGCAGGGCCACGGCCCTTGAATCGTGCGAATTGCCCACTTCCTCCCAAAGGAGAATGGAGGGCAGACTCAATCGCAGTAGGTATCAAACCCTTTTCTTCACTATCTGCAAGAACCATTGTTCCCATTGAACCAATCGGATTCCCAAGTGATGTTTCCGCTTCCAAAAGATCCGAAACTCTAGATTGGAGGTGATCTTCTGGAATCCATGTATGTCCGATTATCTCAAACATATGAGTGGCATCTCCAACTCTCTCCAATGCAAGATTCCTCGCTGGAGAAACATGCATTTCTGGATTATCCCAAACCTCCAACAATG
>Ga0208407_1000548_pt1 | contig 17480 bp, 18 predicted proteins | sample ETNtaG_9_FD_185775 | JGI IMG/M metagenome (GOLD analysis project Ga0208407, IMG submission 185775) | Marine microbial and viral communities from oxygen minimum zone, Eastern Pacific Ocean - ETNP201406SV69 (SPAdes) (version 2) | ecosystem: Environmental > Aquatic > Marine > Oceanic ...
CATTAGGACAAAAGAAAGGATATTTTATTTTGAGACCCTGTAAAAAAGATGGTAGGAAAAAATATATTATACCTAGCCTAGCCTTTACAAAACATTGGTTTGTTTTTATTGCAAAATTTGAAGGTGTTCCTGTATCAACAAATATGGATTGGGACAAAATATACAACACCTCTTGCTGCTGTGAATAGCGCTCTATTCAGACTAGAAACTATATCCAATATCTAAAAATAGATTATTAAATTTGCCAGGATTATGATCTTTTAATCCACGATAAACACCAAAATTTAAACTCATATTATCTGTTAGTGAATATCCAGCACCTAGAAGAATTCCATAATCATTTTCATCAAAGTCGAAATCAACCTCTTCGCTCTCTGTAATATCAAGACCTAAGAATTTAATTTTATCGTCCAAATAAATACCTAACATAGGACCAATCCACAAATTAAACTTATCTGACATAGCATAATTTGCTGATGCCCATAAATCAAGATAGGTAATTAATATCTCAGCTTCGAGATCTAAAGTTGCACCATCAGGAAATTCAAGATCAGTCTTGGATACAGTCCCTCGATGCCCTAATTCAGCACCAATAGTGATTGGCAATGAACCAATTTTCCAGTCAGTATTTTTCCAAACACCAATATAAAATGAACTTAAACGATCTGTAGAGAAACTGTTAAGTTCTTCATCGCTTGCATCGTCTTCTACGCCTGACACTTGCATAGATTGAACTCCTCCATATATACCCCATCCAGATGAAGAAGTTGCTGAGTCTTCATTCTGCGCAAAAACCATTGAAGAAAAAACAAAGAGATATATCATTAGGTATCGCATATTTAATTTCCTTCCATTTTAATGTCATATTTCTCACAAAGACCTGATAGGAAACCCCATAACATCTTTACTGTAGACATTCCTGCTTCTTCAGCAAGCTTTCTATCTTCTTTAGATAACTGATTCATTAATATCGCACTTTGTTCACGGTGCTCTACATCAGCATCTTTATGAACAACAAAATATTCTAGTCCTGCATCTGATGATACATTGTAATGCTCAATCAATCCTTTGATTTTTGTATCTGCAATTTCAGGAACTTGACGCTCATATGCATATAATGATCCCAAGCCTTCTGCATAACTAGAGCGTGCAAGTCTGAAAAAATTAGCAATCATATCTTTGGTAAAGTCTGCTTGCTTAATTGTTTCTACATCATTTTCATCTGCTCCTACCGCTAATGCAAATTGCTTCCAAAGCATTGGATGATCTTTTTCAAAATCTTCTTCATCACTTAAATTATCTAAGAGAATTTTACGTTGCTCAATATCTTCGCATAGTGAATGTGTTGCGCTGATATAACGTGGAAATGCTTTAATATGCTGATAATACTGCTCAGCATAGTCCTGTAAAATTTCTTGGGTTAATTCTCCGTTATTCCATGCTACATAAAATGGATGTTTGAGCAGATGGAATTCATCGAGTTTATTTTCTAATGCTTTTAAATACATAATGGATGTCTCCTTTTTATAATTAATTTTAGTTGGCTACCTAGACTAATCTAGGAATAAATAAACCAGGATTCAATTATCATATATTAAATAAGATTTATTTTTCAGTCTTATCTTTATAAAATGCTTCGATATGAGGTTTCAGCATCTTGGTTACCTCTTGTATATTATCAACAACATAAATGTTATCAAAATCTTCCTTGCTAAGAAGCTCTCTTTTTAAGGGATTTTTCTTGATCCAATCAATTAATCCATGCCACATTGAACCGACAAGAATGATTGGTCTTGATGAAATATGATCAACTTGCATCAACTGCCAAGCAAAGAAGAATTCAAGCAAAGTACCAACACCACCAGGTGTCACTACAATGGCATGACTAAGTCTCATAAATTCGTCTAATCGAGAAGAGAATCTTTTGTGATTAAATTTAGTATCTATATGATTATTAAATCCTGATTCAAATGGCAATTCTATCCTAATTCCATAAGATTTTGAATTGGATCCTCCCTCTTTTGCTCCAGCATTTGCTGCTTCCATAAGCCCAGGACCACCACCGGTAACAATATCTGCTCCATTAGATGACAATTCTTTTGCTAATCTGTGTACTTTTTTATACTCTTTTGAGTTGGGTTCAATTCTCGCAGAACCAAAAATACTTACTCGGAAATATTCTGAACCCATTTCCGTTACAAGCGTATCTAGGTCTGCAACAACATCGTTTAATTCGTGAATTTTTGTTGAGAGAAATTCTCTTACTTTTTTTTGTTTTATTTTCATTTTAAATCCTCCAGAAATAATATTGAAATTGATTGTGGGCGATGAGAGATTCGAACTCCCGACCCTCTACATGTCGAGCAGATGCTCTAACCAGCTGAGCTAATCGCCCCAAATTTTTAAACTATAGCCTAACCTGTAACTTTTACAATTAGATTGTCAAACCATTTATCTGGTAATATACCTCTCATTGTTAAAAGTATCCAGCTATATGCACCAGCTGAATATCTTGTTTTAGGATTTTTTGCACTTATTGCTTTATCAATTACTTTTGCTATGACTATCGGATCTGAATAACTATCGAACGTATTTTCTTCTTTATCATCTGGAGAGCCATAAAAATTTTCATATTCTGAATTTTTGCTATATTTTTCAAAATATCTTGCTGAATAATTACCAATGTTTGTTTTGATCATGCCTGGCTCAATGATTACTACGTCTATGCCGAACTGTTCAACTTCTAATCTTAACACATCTGACCAACCTTCAAGTGCATGCTTGGATGAAACATACCATCCATAAAGAGGATTATATGCTTTACCTAATACTGAAGAAATATTGATAATAGTTCCACTGCCCTGTGATCGCATATGAGGCAAAGTTGCTTTAACGGTTCTTCCAATACCAAATAAATTTACTTCAAACTGATACATCGCATCTTCCATTGATACATCTTCAATAGCACTACCTACAGCGATTCCAGCATTGTTTACTAAAACATCTATCCTTCCTTGTTCAGCAATAACTTGACTAATAGCATTATCGACATCTTCTTGTTTAGTAACATCCATCTTTAGTGCTACACCCCCAATATCATTTAAATATAGGTTCTCTTCAACAAGAATATCTCCACCATAAACAATATGACCTTTATCAATTAAATATTCTGCAGTAGACTTTCCGATACCGTGTGCGGTACCAGTAATCAATATTACTTTTTGTTTATCGTTTGCAACAATAGCTCCAAACAAAAACATTGATATAATAATTTTTTTAAACATTACTATCTCCTATTCGTCTTTTGAATTAATAATAAACCAAGCAAAAAATTGCATAATTTTATTGAGCAATTTTTCAAACATCTTTTGAGTGCCAGTATGCGAGTCCAATAAACACTAATTGAAAAGGCAACCTTCCCCATGCAACTGCTGGAGTGATATCCATTGCTGCTCCATTGGTTATTGCCAAGTAGATATTAGCAGGAAATACTGCAATTAAGAGCATAATAAGCCCCCAGGCAGCATAATAACGTGTTTTAGGTATAAGTAGTAGGATTCCAAATAATACTTCGAAAAAACCACTAATATATACCGATGCTAAGTGAAATGGAAAACTTGGTGGCATAATTTGTAAAAACCATTCTGGCTCTGTAAAATGTTTTATACCAACATCAATATAAAAATATGCCATAATAAGGATGGTTAAAAATTTAATTTTTTTTATCATACTGATATGGAGCCTTTTCTAAAATCAGTTTTTCCAATGCGTACATTTACTAAAACTGGATGTCCATTTTCTGCATCTTCTTTGGCTTGTTGTAATGTTTCTTTAAGTTGATCAGGATTATCAACAAAATATCCTTTAGCGCCATAACCAATTGCCACTTGATGATAATTGGTATCATTTAAATCCGTTCCAATAGCGCTACCTAACATATCCACCTGCTCTCGTGCAATTTGTTGCCATGACGCATCATTTCCTACGACTGCGATTATGGGTAATTTATGTCGACAAAATGTATCAAATTCTGCTAAACTAAATCCACAAGCTCCATCACCATAAATAATCCACACTTCTTTATCTTTAAATGCGCTCTTCGCGCCTAAAGCAAACCCTCCTCCGACTCCTAGAGTTCCAAATGGACCTGGATCTAACCATCCTAATGGTCCTCTTGGTCTAATAGTATATGAAGCTGTTCCAACAAAATCTCCTCCATCTGCAATCAAAATACTTTGATCATCTATCATATTATTGATAGTGTTGCATAAATGAATTGGATTTACAAATTTTGTATTTGCAGATGCTTGTTCTATGATTTGATCATCTCTTTTATGTTCAAGAACTGTTAACTCTTTAATCCATTCTTCACATTGTGGAGGGTTAATCACTTTTGCTATCTCACAAATAGTGCGCGTAGGATCTCCTTTAATACCTAAGAAAGGCTTTCTATTTTTAATCACATCCTCTTTGCTTTTATTGATTGCAATAATCTTGGCATTTGAGTTGATTGAGAATCCATAATTCAGACGAAAATCTAACGGAACACCAGCCGTAATAACTACATCAGCATTCTTCAGTGCATGTTTTCGATTGTGACGAAAAAAGAAGTCATCTTCTTTTCCAAAACATCCTCTAGACATACCAGATGTATATGTAGGAATAGATAGCTTATTTAAGCTCTTAATAAACATTGCTAAAAACTCTTTGTTTTGTGTTATTTGGTTTCCTAATAGTATAACAGGTTTTTTTGCACTCACAATTGTTAATGCTGCTTTATCAATATCTCTTTGTTTTGCCATAAGATCAGTTTGTTTTCTAATACGAATTGAAGACTTTTTTGATGAGAACATATCATTTAAATGTCGATTGACATACCATCTCATAACCTTCCCTATTAATCCTTTAGATGGTAACTGGCTTTCATGTTGATCGCGAATGCTTTGTTCTGGATATAATAAATCAATTGGTAATTCAACAAATACCGGCCCAGGGACGCCTGAAACTGCTGTATTGAGCGCATTGGTAAGCGTGGGTATAATATCACGTGTTTTATTAACGGTAGTAGCCCATTTTACATGGGGCTTTAATAGGCTCATTTGATCGATATCTTGTAAAGAGCCTCTTCCTTTTAATAGTGTGGCAGCAGCACCGCCAATTAAGATTAATGGCGATTGTGCCATTTCAGCATTTTTAATGGCAGTAATTGTATTGGTAACACCAGGCCCTGCTGTTACAATTGCTACGCCAACTGTATTGGTTAATCTTGATGTTGCATCTGCTGCAAATACTGTAGAAGCTTCATCGCGCACTTGAACAATATCAATCCCTTCTTTTTCACACCCAACAAGAATTGGAGATATATGGCCTCCACACAAGGTAAAAACAGTATCGATATTATTATGTTTAAAAAATGAACTTACACTAAAACCTGCATGCATTTTAGAGGTCATCTGTATTTAGCTTTTACTTGCTGTAACCTGATCAGGTTCAGGGACTGTTAATAAAGAAGAATATATAGCATCATCCATCAAAATTTCTAATGCTTTAATAACAACTTTATCGTCTTTAAGATATAAATCATACTTTCCATTGTTTCCATCATAATAGAAAGCAAATTCTCCTAGAATCATTCTATTAATAACATCATTTTCATTTTCAAACATTTCTGATTGTTTTTTATCGATTTGTCTCTCTATAACACTAAAAGCATTGCGCAAGAAAATATTCTCTTTATTTTCTTCCGATAATTTCTCTTTTGCTGTTTCAAGATCGTCTTCACCGTTGACATAGCCTTCAATATTATTCTCATTAATAAAAGCTTTGAAATTATTCATCAAATTAGCATCTGCCATTACTTCATCCATCGATCCATATTGATCGCTAGATTGTTGTACAAATCTGAAATAGCCACCGTTCCTTAAAATAGATGCTGCTAACGGATAAGATCCTTCATCTTTAACTATGACATCCGGTGAAATCCCTCCACCGCCTAATACAGGTCTCCCTGACATTGTCTGAAATAGTGAATCTGCAATAGTATCGCTATCTGCTAGTAAATCCTCATCAATAAACTTACGTTTTTGAATAGAACGTCCACTCGGGATATAATATTTAGAATTGGTAATTTTTAAAGCAGTTTCTTGATTTATTCCTATCACAGTTTGAACTAAGCCTTTTCCAAAGGACTGATCCCCCAGAACAACAGCTCTGTCATGATCTTGCAATACTCCAGCGACAATTTCACTTGCTGATGCACTACCACCATTAATTAACACTGCAATATCTATTGAGTTTGGTAAAAATGCATTATTGAGAGATTTATAATTTTTTAAATTTTTTCCTTTTCTGCCTTTTGTTGAAACCATTTCTAAGTCTTTTGGTAGAATCAAATCTAAGATATCTAAAGATGAAGATAATAGTCCGCCTGGATTATCTCTTAAATCGATAATAATGTTGTCAGCACCTTCTCCCATTAAAGAAAGAAAGGCCTCTTTAGTTTCACCTACAGTATTATTTGAAAAGTTTGTAATTCTAAGATATCCTACTTCTGGACTTGCCATTCCATAGTAAGGAATATCTTTAATTGTAATAATATCTCGAGTAATAGTATAATCTTCTGTTTCGCCTGTAATTGGTTTTTTTATAGTTAAAATGACGTCTGTCCCTCGATCCCCTCTAATTTTATTGGTCGCATCTTTTAATTCCAGCCCTTTGGTAGGCTCGCCATCAATATTCATGATTTCATCGCCTGTAAAAATACCAGCACGAGATGCTGGAGATCCCTCAATAGGCCCTACGACTGTCAATTGATCTTCATACATATATATTTGAAGACCAACTCCGCTAAATTCACCATCTGTCTTAATGGCTAAATCTTCTAAATCTTTCTCTTCATAATATTCTGTATATGGATCAAAATTTTCTAACATAGAATTAATTATCTTAGTGGTTAGTGTTGGCACATCTAACTCGTGAACATATTCGGTTAGAAGGTATTTATAAACAGTCATAATCTGCTGTTGTGATCGTGCTATTTCACGATAGACATCCAGCTGTTGACTGCGCAACACTCCAGCTGAAAATATCGTTACAGCTATAACAATAATTGATGTCCTTTTAATCCAACTCATAATCCAAATTTTTCCTGTACTGCCGTCCATATATCTTCAAATACTTTATCAATAGATTGATCTCCATTGATTAGAATAACTCTATTAGGTTCTTTCGCATTTAATGCTAGATATTGATCGCGTACTCTCTCTTGAAAATTAGACCCTTCACTCTCAATTCTATCTCTTGAAACTGACATTCTTTCATTTGCTTTCTCTGTAGGAAGATCAATAAAAAATGTAATATCGGGTTTTAAAGTATAGGTTCCAAAATTGTTTATATCTTCTAACGCACTAATGCTCAATCCTCTTCCACCGCCTTGGTATGCTAATGTCGAATCTGCATAGCGATCTGCTACCACCCATTTTCCGTTAATTATCTGAGGTAAGATTACCTTGTCGGTCAACTGTGCTCTACTAGCAATCATCAATAATGCTTCAGCGCGATCTGACATAGATTCTTCGGCATGCAATAAAAGCTTTCTAATGGATTCAGAGATAGGATCTCCTCCTGGTTCTCTTACAGTAACTGCGGCAATTTCAATCTCAGCAAGTTTATCAACTAATTTTTCAGCTTGCGTAGATTTTCCGCAACCATCTACACCTTCAAATGTAATAAATTTTCCGCTAGAAGTGGATTCTGTCATCATTTTTTCCAATCATAATTACTATTTCACCTTTAATCTTTTTTGAACCAAAGAAATCAATTGTACTGCTAAAATTACCTCTAATAATCTCTTCATACAACTTTGTTAATTCTCGACCGATAACAACAGGTCTTTCACCTAGAGCTTCTTTTAGCTGATTTAGCGTCTTTATTAGTCGATGAGGACTCTCAAACAACACTATAGTAGTATCTAAATCTTTTAAAAAAGAAATTTTCTTTTGCCTGCCTTTTTTTGTTGGTAAAAACCCTATAAAGGTAAAAGCATCTGAAGGTAATCCTGATACGCTAATAGCGGCAGTTAAAGCTGATGCACCTGGTATTGGAACAATATCAACATCTGCATCGATACATGCTCTCATTAAACTATATCCAGGATCACTAATCGTGGGTGTTCCGGCATCTGAAATTAAAGCAACATCTTTGTTGTCATTTAAGATGTTCACAACACGAGCAATATCTTTATCGCTACTATGATCATGATAACTATACAGCTTTGTATTAATGTCATAATGGGTCATCAATTTTTTTGATGTGCGCGTATCTTCTGCAAAAATACAGTGCACATTTCTTAGGGTTTCTACTGCACGGAATGTAAAATCTTCTAGATTGCCAATTGGTGTAGCAACGACAAATAATTTGCCCTGACTAGACATTATGCCAACTTATTTAGCGCTCTTTTAAAACAATCCATACCAAAATCAATATCTGATCTCGTCACATTTAAATGTGGTCTAAATCGTATAGAATAGTTTCCAGATCCCAATAATATTGACCCTTCTTCCATTAGAAGGTCTGCCAATTTATCTCGCTGTTCACTTGAAGGTAGATCAAAGGCACAGTATAGACCTTGTCCTCTTGCATTGGAAACAAGACTAGGAAATTCGCTTTGAAGGCTATTGATATTTTCCAGCAAATATGTTCCTGTTTCAGCTGCTTTTTCAACTAAATTTTCTTTCTCTATTAGCTCTAAATAAATAGTAAGACGGACCATATCAACCAAACTTCCACCCCACGTTGAATTAATGCGACTTGATTCTTGAAATACATTACCCTCTACTTCATCTACGCGATTACTTACAGCGATACCGCATACTTGAGTTTTCTTACCAAATGAGATAATATCAGGTCTTGCAGATGATCCAAAATGTTGATGTGCCCACATTTTTCCTGTGACACCTATACCTGTTTGCACTTCATCGTGAATCAGCATAATTTCGTTTTCATCAGCAATCTCTCGTAGTGCACTCATAAACTCTAATCGGAAGTGGTTATCACCGCCTTCACCTTGAATTGGCTCTAAAATAATAGAAGCAATATTATCTGGGTTAGCTGCAATAGCATCTTTTATTTCTTGTAAGGACTGCTTTTCTGCGGCTACAACTTGATCTAAATTATTCTCTAATGGAAAGATTATTTTGGGATTGGTTACTCTTGGCCAATCAAATTTTGGAAAATACATTGTTTTTCTCTTATCTGGAGAATCAGTTAAAGACATTGTATATCCAGTTCTTCCATGAAAACACTGCTTAAAGTGAATAACTTTTTCACCTTTTGCGCTAATTCCTTTTGCTAAATTTTTTCTACGCTTCCAGTCAAATGCTACTTTTAATGCATTTTCTACTGCAAGCCCTCCGCCTTCAATAAAGAAAGTGTGAGGTAAATAATCTGGTTGTGCAACACGTTTAAATGTGTGCATAAATTCGGCCATTTCTTGCGAATATACATCAGAATTAGTAGGCTTATTAATTGCAGCGATTCTTAAGCGCTCTGATTGTTCTAATACGTATGGATGATTGTATCCAACAGATAAAGAAGCAAACATAGAGAATAAATCTAAGTATTCTTTTCCACTTACTTTATCTACTAACCAAGATCCATGCGATTTCTCTAAATCAATAATTGGAGACATTCCGTCTGCAAGAATGCTTTCAGCAATAGTTTTTCTAATATCAGATTTGTTCACTTATTATTCTCCTGTTTTTTCTGGATTCTTGAATGACCAAAAACCAAGTACCAGCACAATAAAGAGCATCATATAGAATGTACCATGATTATAGTCTGATGATGAGAAAAGGATAAGGTCATTGAAACGACCAATTAGAAGTGATATTCTGCCCATTACAGCAAAACCAAATGAAGCACCAAAACTAATCATCAAGAAGTAAATTCCTAATCGAGTAAATTTTCCATAAGAACCGGTTTGTTCTCTTGAGAAATAGAAATACATCAAGGCACTTATTGTACCCACTAAAATAACAATATTATTAAATACGCTATCTCCAGACATATTAAAAAATGGTAAAGATCCGCTAAATATATCTACCGCACTAGCACTAATTTGACTTAACACATTAGAGCTTAAATATCCATATGCCTTTAATCCCGCTGCGATACCTACCGTGTAAGCAATACCCCATCTTGCCATCCAACTAAATTGCTTAAAAATACTAAGTAACATCATTATACCTAGCAATAATGGGAAAAAATAAAGCACATTAAATTCATGATTAAAATCAACTTCAGCAATAAAAGCTAAAGGACCATCTTTAGGAAATAATCTTCCAAATAAATTTGGATAAATTTGTGTCCAATAGAACGTTGCTGCCCAGTAAGCAGCTGACACGCCAACAAAAACGTGTTCTGCAATTTTATAGAAAGGATTATCTCTATAGAGATAAGACAGAATTCCTAATGTTAAAAATGCTGCAATCCATGCACCGAGAATAGTAGAAAATGCCATATTAATATTTCCTCTCTCTTCTCTCTGTTATAAAGTATGCTAGATTACCCAAAACAATAAACAATACAATAACAAGGTGAGCAAATGATTGTGCAGCCATTCCTTGAATTGCAATACCAGGTGTACCTATTAATGATTCATATTCTGCAGCACCAGGCATACCAGCAAGAATTCCTCTTACTTGTCCACTTTGGACATAAGGCATCACTTCATTTACCTGAATAGATGTTGTTCCAGATGAAAGCGGTACACCGGTTGGATCTCCTCCATACTGTACCCATTCAAATGTTCCTGGATATCCGGCAGATCCTGTAAAAATAAACTGAAAATCTTTTAAATTATTAATCCCTTCCATCATAGGGATATCTGCAAGCATTGTTCCTTTGGAATCAACGGTATATACCTTACGTAAATCGCTAGCGAGACCTTTTACAATTGCTTCATTTCCTGGTCTAAAACCCAACAATACATAATCTTCATACTCTACCAACTCAAATTCTTGGTTAATCTCTTCTAATGCATCAAGAGCCATATACAATCCATCAGGCCATAAACATGTAATATAAATTTGATGACCATTACGCAATACTTGTCTCATTACTCCTAATGTCATTGGATGAATCTCAGGTTTAGTGCTCGGACCATAATCAAACGACATTAATATCTTTGAATTAGCAGGAATTGCTTCAATTGCATCATATACTTTTCTAGTGGTCGGCGTTTCTTTTATTGGCAAGTCTATTGGACGTAAAAGCGGTATAAATACAGCTAAACCAATCAATAGAAAGATAAATCTTCTATCGACAGAACCTAATTTCAATATCATGTCTTCTAAAAATCTCATTGATCACCTATATATGATTTTTCTAATCCAAATATGTATCGCAAACTAGTCACGATAATTCCTAAACCAATTCCAATCATGATTGCTCTTGCTCCTGCTAAATTTGGAACTGTATAAATCCATTCTTGTAACGATGGCAAGAAGAATATTGCAGGCTCAGTTGGACTCCAGCTCATATTCATTCCCAATAAAGTAACTCCTAATAAACCTGAGACAAATACACCAAAAACAATCTTACGACTCTTTAGGTAAGTATTTGCAAAAATTGTACCAACAAACACTAATAAGTACATAATCATCCAAGGCGTAATTAAGCTACCTATAGGTACTCGACCTAACATAATAATGATACCAGCTAGAAGTAGTAGTGTAGCTTCAAAATTTCTCGCTCTAAATGCACGATATGATGCAGAAGCAACATAGAATGCAAGCAATGCAAACATCGTTGCAGATAAAGGAGTAAAGATACTATCAAACATCCACTTAAATAAACCGCCTTCTGTTGAAATATGCGCTCCCCATTCTACTGCTTTTACAGTCTCAGTAGATCCAGATGCTAGAATTGCTTGTTCAGCGGCTTTTTGTGTAAAATAAACCTCTTCGCCTACAAAGAATGCTCCCTTCATAAAAAAGCCAATAGTAAAAGCAAAAAAGAATGATGCAATAGCAACAACACTATATTGCCATCCAGATTGCCTCTTTACTACTTTTAAAAATTGTAATTTTAATAGATTTAATGCTCCAAGGAAAATTGCAAAACTCGCAATAATATCATACCATTGAGTCGCATCATCATTTACAAATGCTTCAATTGATTCATTCTCGATAAACCATCCAAATAAAGTTAATGATCCGAAGAATGCAACGATGCCGATTGGGATATATCTTTTTAGTACCATCTTATAAACCCAACCATGTTAAAAGATTAAAATTTGTTAACCCTAAGTCAAATAGAGATCGTGATAATAATGCAGCTAAGATGAAGCTAATCAACATAAGTTTTACCATATCTTGTGTCTTTACCCCTGCAATTAATTCTGGCTTTCTTGATAGATATGCACTCGCTGCAAAATATTCTTCACCCATCAATGTATAATCACAAGCAGTCACAAAGAAAGGAATTTGTGCTTGAGATGCAGTCCCTGCAATCTGAATTGCTCCAATACTATTACCAGTCTCTGCGAATAAAAGTGATTCTGCATAAAATTTCCCCATATACATACATGCAGCCGGCTTATCTCTTTGCATAATACCATTCACTCCTGCTGCGTAAGCAAATTGATCATCAGTAACATAGTGTACCATATCTTCATTAAACATCTCAGGACGTCCTTGCGTTAGATATGCCTCTTTACAAGATTCTCTAGCAGCTTGCATTACAATTGATCTTGCAACTGGAACGTCTAAACTTGTTTCATACTGTGCAGTCATTTGGGCAACATGCCCTAGGATAATTACGCCAGCAACAGTCTCTACTTCATTCATGTCCATGATACCTGGAACATAAAGAATAGGACGACCCATCTCAGTGGAACGACCTACAGCTTCTTCTACTGCTTTTAATCCTGGGATAGTGCGTAAAAAGATTGAATCAGATGAAATTCTAGCTTGTTTTACTTCGTTTAACATTACCATAATAATAGTCAATAAGAGAACAAACATTACTGCTCTTTCTGATTTAAAAATATGAATTGAATCTGGAAGTTGGGTCAAAACAAAGGTAAAAAAAGCAATACCTAAGAATCCTAAAGCATATGTTTTCAGTTGTTTATTGTTCATCTTTACCTAATCGCTCTAACTCACAAATTAAAAATTCTACGCTAGAATGTTCTTCGAACAATTCAGCAGCCCTATAATAACCATCTGTTTTGACAAATGCACTAATTATTGGCCCAAAAAATACCATTGTTTGACTTCCGATAAAATTTAATGGCTTTACCATCTCTAAAAAGAAGATTGAAGGAGTGACTAATTTTAACTCTACTATCTTACGAGCAAGCTTTGATAAAAATGCTTTATCGTCTTTGGTTAATACGCCGTTCACTGCAATTCTACCATTTCGAGATTTGCTCTTGGAATAAGAGTATTTTTCCCGTCAATTGAAATTTCAGCTACCCTAACCATCGTTTCTGATTCCATTTTATTTAACTCAGATGGCAGAGAAGTTACTGTTCCAATTTTTCCAAAATTTGGAGAGCGAATTACTCTTACAAGACTACCTTCTTGGATCCCTTCTGGTTCTTTAGATAATGAATCTTCTGCATCAGACTCACCTTTTATAGGAATAACAATCTCAGGACGAATTACACCTGCTCTAATCTGTGTTGCACCATTAACCGATGCTTCATTTCCATTATTACTCTTTAAGAGTTCGAATGTCGCACTACTCATTGGAATAGATCCATAACCCTCTGTAACAATTAATGCTGTAGGCAATTTTTCTGTACCCGTAATTGCTACACCTAAATCATAGCCTAAAACTGCCTTTAAATCGTAATAATTGAATCCACCTACAACAATACCCGCTACTTTACAATCCATGGCCTTCTTGTATGCTTCTAAGCTCAAGAATGAACCTCCGATTAAAATCTTACCTGCCATGTCTTTTGTAATTTGATCTGCAGTTAATTCTTCTAATGGACTATTAGAGACTAATACAAGCTCTCCTCTTTTTTCACCTGCAATACCAAATATGCCCTGAATAAATGCTGCATCAGATCTTAAAATAATCCCTTCTTTCTCAATAACTTCGTCCACTGTACCGCTCACATAAGCATCTACTTCTACTGGTATTGGAGCCTCTCTTACGACAACGCGTCCTGTACTTTCAGATATTGATTCAATTGTTCCATCAACAGGAGATTCTACAGACGATTTAAACATGCCAAAAACACCAGGAGTTTCTGCAATCATATCGCCTTTTTTGACAGTATCTCCCTCTTTAACCACTAAACAATCCACAACATCTCTAGGTTCAATATTTAGAATATTATTTACTTTTAACATCTGAACATTTCCAGGAAGATTTGTTGATGCAATAATAGTATCAGGAGATAATGTATCTCCCTTTGCAACTAATACTTTTCCTTTAAGAGGAAGAATTCTCTCTTTCTTAAACAGAGTCTTCTTTAAAACCTTTAATCCTGGTGTATACGAATGTGCCATTAAAATAAATCTCCTTTAGGGTATTCATCTACTGCATTTGACCAGTTTAATAAACTATCAATACGTTCCGATGAATCTTTAGATAGTGTAATTGGTCGATTTCTTCCATCAAAGATTAGTCCAACTACTCCTCCATAAATCACTGAATCCAATGTTTCTCCTTTGCCAGCACCTACATCAATGCCCCTTGATGGTGTAATAGTGACTTTTACCTCTTCATATGGCACTTCAAGCATTTCAATAGATCCTTCGATAATCTCAATTGTTTTTGATGATCCATCTTTAAATGACATCACTACATCAGCCATCTTAGATTTAGGTTTTGCATTTCCAACTGGAGTAATACATGTTCCAAGTCTAATTAAGCAATCATTATCAAATACCTCTAGCGCTGCTTGGCTTGCATCGTCTTTTAATTCTTCCTTATCGATATTTGCAAGCACTCCTAACTGCGGCATCATAAAAATAGAATCTACTGCTAATTGCGTAATACCTTCTGGCATAAACGCATCAATCAACATTCTAGCAGACTGTTGTCGACGTGGAGCGTGTGAAAGCACCCCTCCTGACCCTACTAATAAATCTAAATCCATCATATTAACCAGAGATTGACCGCTAGATGACTGTTCAAACGCATCGGATATTGTACGTTCAGATTGCACTCCTTTAAGGCTTGTTGCAAACGCCTTATGCTGAATAAAAGACAATCTTAATGCTTCTCTAGCAATTGCTTGCTCAATAACCAATTCTTCAAGAGATTGTGGTACCGTAGTTGGACGAATCATTTTATTACCAATACGGTTGGTTAGTTCGCTACGATCAATGTCAAAAGGTACCCATCTTAATACATTATCTAAGCCTGATTCAGCCAAGACATTACATATAGAGTAACTCATTCCAAGGTTTGCACTTACTGTACGATTAAATTTTTCTTCAAATACAGAAAAAATATCTGTTGTTGCACCACCAATATCAACACCTACGACAGAAATATCTTCTTTTTTAGCAATCATTTCAATCAATGAACCTACTGCGCCAGGTGTTGGCATAATTGGAGCATCTGTCCAAGACATTAATTTCTTATATCCTGGCGCTTGAGCCATGACATGCTCCATAAATAAATCATGAATTTTATCTCGAGAAGGCTCAAGATTTTCCTGTTCTAACACTGGCCTAATATTATCTACAATATCTAAATCAGAAATCTCTCCAAGTGTATCTCTAATAGAATCTTGCGCTTTATTATTTCCTGCATAGATTACAGGTAATTTATAATTCTGTCCTAAGCGAGGTCGTGGGTTGGCTGCTGCTAAAATTTCAGCTAATTCCATAACATGAGTAGTCGTTCCACCATCAGTTCCACCAGATAATAATATCATATCAGGTCTTAATTGTCTGATACGTGTAATCTTTTCGTGCGGTAACCTACCATCATTTGACGCGAGAACATCCATTACGATTGACCCTGCACCCAATGCAGCCCTTTCTGCGCTCTCTCCTGACATAGATTTTACTACACCAGCTACCATCATTTGTAATCCTCCACCAGCAGAGCTTGTAGAAACATAAATATCGACACCTTTTTCTCCATTATCCGGAGTAATAATTTGGTCTCCATTAAGAATAGTTCTACCAGAGAGTTCTTCAACTTCCATGACGGCATTTAATACACCTTTTGTCACATCTTCAAAGGGAGCTTCAACTGTTGTAGGAGCTTCGCCTCTAAAAGTAAGCTTGTATCGATCTTCTTTCCATTCAATTAGAATGGCTTTAGTCGTGGTACTTCCACAATCAGTTGCTAATATAGATTTAATTTTTTTACTCATAAATAATACGCAATAACATAAAACAATGTGACCGGAGTTGTCAATATTAAAGAGTCTAATCTATCTAACATTCCTCCGTGCCCCATCAATAGACGAGAAGAATCTTTTATTTTTGCTCTACGCTTCAATGAAGATTCAAAAATATCCCCTAAAAATCCAATAATATTCAAAATGAAGACAAAAACACATTTATCGAAAAAAGTTAAGTCAAATACAAATTTATCGAATAGACATATAAAAGCTATTGAACTTATCAATCCTCCAATGAGACCTGCATAAGTTTTATTTGGACTCATTGATGGTGCTATTTTTTTACCGCCAATCCATTTACCGAATATATAAGAAAAAGAATCGTTAACTGATACACCAGCAAATAACAGTACCGTAAAATAAGACCCTAATAATGTATCAATCTCCCTCAATACTAACAAACAAAATAGAGACCCTAATACATATACACATCCAAATATCAACCACAATATTGGGTTATCATCTGACAATTTCAAAGCCAAGAATTCTTTAAATGCAATTGTAGCAGCTAATATTATGATAATACTAAAGATCCATCCTCCATTAAGTATGGCTAAAACAACGAGAGGAAATCCTGTTAATCCTATAGCTAATCTTGATTTTAGAGCACTCATTAGGGCAAACTAATCAAAGTTTATAATTATACCAAAAGCTTAATTGTCTCTGGAAGGATTTCTGCAACAACTTTTCTACTCTTAATGGTCTCCCCATCAACATTAAAATATGAATCTTCTAACGCATCAATAGAGAACGATTGTATCTGACTCATATGAACGTATGGCAAATCAATGTGTTCTCCTGTATACACCTTTTTAAATATTGTCAGTAATTGCAATCGACTTATATCATCTTTTACAATTGCCATATCCATGACACCATCATAAAAACCGCCTTTAGGGGCTATCTTCATTCCTTTCCCCGTATGAGTACTATTGCATCCAACTATAAAAGCGCACGAAAGATCAGACGACTCACCATTGATAGAAATTGATGCATTATAAATCTTCTTCTCTAATAATTTTATGATAGAAGCCACATCATACCTAATTGTACCTAAGAATCTTAATTGATCGGCTAGCACATTACCAAATGAGAA
>Ga0208407_1000550_pt1 | contig 17474 bp, 23 predicted proteins | sample ETNtaG_9_FD_185775 | JGI IMG/M metagenome (GOLD analysis project Ga0208407, IMG submission 185775) | Marine microbial and viral communities from oxygen minimum zone, Eastern Pacific Ocean - ETNP201406SV69 (SPAdes) (version 2) | ecosystem: Environmental > Aquatic > Marine > Oceanic ...
CAAAATATAATAATAAGACCGTTATTATGATTGCATAGAATGCAGGACTTTTAAAAATTGTTTGAAAATCAAAAGCTCTTTTAGCTAAAAATATATTTAGAGTGAAATGCAACAAAACAACAAGTGAGGAAATAGCAGCTGCTATACCCATTCCTAATTCTCCGTAAGCAAATAAACAAATAGGTATACCCATGTTTCCTGTATTAGGTAAAATAAACGTAGGTAATTCTCTAATATAATCTTTTTTCATTAATATTAAAAAGATCAATCCAACAACTCCAAAAGAAGAAAGTAGTATCAATGCATAAAAAAAGAATTCCTTAAAAACATCAAATGTTACACCACCTGCTGTAAGAGCAAATATTACTAATGCTGGTGTTCCGAAATTACCAGAGTATGTTGTTATAAAAGAAGTGTCAAAATTGGGATTTTTTTTACCTAAAAAAATTCCAATACAAACTATAAAAAATACAGGAAATAAAACTTCAAAAAGTTTTAGATATATATCCATTAACCTAGTAATCTTATTAACGTAGGTGATTTAAGAATATTCTTATTACTTTTAAATACAGATAAACAATTATTACAGTTAATCTCTGTTGTTTTGTGTGTGATGATAACAATAGTTGCTTTGTTATTTTTTTTATCAGGAGTTTGAATTATTCTTTTAATTGATATTTTATATTTAGCTAATCGATTTGTGATTTGAGATAAAACACCATGTTTATCTTTAACTTCAAACCTTAAATAAAGAGAGTTAGAGTAATTATTAACATTATAAGTTTTTAAAGATTTAAGTTTAGAGACACTAACACCAAGAGGTTTTTTTATGTTTCCTCGTAAAATTGATAATAAGTCAGATAATAAAGCAGATGATGTAGGACCTGGGCCTGCACCTTCGCCTTGTAAAATACTTTGACCAACAGGTTTACCTTCAATAATAACAGCATTCATAACTCCATTAACATTTCCTATATAAGATTTTTTACTAACAAGACATGGATGTACTGTTTCAAAAAGTTGATTATTTTTTATTTCAGAGATACCTAATAATTTTACTCTTAGATCTAGTTGATTTGCAATTTTAATGTCTTTTAATTCGATATTTTCAATACCTTCCATTAAGGATTTGTGTTTTGAAATTTTACTATTGAACGCAAGAGCTGATAAAATTCTCACTTTTGCAAAAGCATCGAAGCCATTTAAATCTAATTTAGGATTACCTGGTTCAGCATATCCGAGCTTTTGCGCTTTTTTAAGAACATCAGAAAAGTTTTTATTTGAATTTTCCATTTCAGATAAAATATAATTAGATGTTCCATTTAAAATTCCATAAACTTTTGAAATCTTATTAGTAGCAAGACCTTCTTTAATTGATCTTAACACAGGGATACCTCCAGCAACAGAGGCTTCAAATTCTAAATTAACTTTATTTTTTTCTGCAAGTTTCGACAAATCATTACCATGTTTCGAAATTAAAGCTTTGTTAGGAGTAACAACGTGAATCTTGTTTTTTAGAGCGGTCTCAACTACTTTTTTTGATACCCCGTCAGATTGACCAATAGCTTCAAACAATATATCTACTTTTTGATTCTTAAAGATTTCTATAGGATTCTTATAAAATATTTTTTTATTAACTTTAAATTGTCTTTTTTTGTTAATATTTTTTGCTGATACTGCTACAATATTTATTTTCTTACCTGTTTTAAGTTCTATATCTTTTTTTTTTGTATTTAGTTCATTAAGTAAATAAATACCAACTTGACCCAAACCCACCACAGCTATATTTATTATATTATTCATTGGCTTATATCTGGATATTTACTTTTTTTTGTATAGTCATCTATATAAATTTCATACTCTTGAAGCGTCATAGTTGTTATATCTTCTGACTTTTTTAATATTTCTAATAATTTTTTTTGATCATCATTATTTTTAATTGCATCTTCAGTCAAATATTTAGAATCTTTGTTTAAAGAGCAATTACTCAGAAATAAAAAGCTAAATAAAGTAATAATTAATTTCATTGTAATGAAGTTTTTAGTGGAAAATTGAATTTCATGTTTAAATTTTGTATTGCCTGACCTGCCCCACCCTTTATTAAGTTATCTATAGCTGAAAGAATGATTATTTTATTTTTATATTTAGTTTTACAAATCGAAATGCAACAATTGTTTGTATTAATTACGTCATTAGTGCTTATTAATTTATCTGCTTTAACAATTTTAACAAAAAAATCTTTTTTATAAAAATCAGAAAGTTTCTTGATCACTTTTGATTGAGTCACCTCTTTTTCTAAATCTATATAAATAGTACTTAAAATTCCACGAAACATCGGTGTTAGATGTGGAGTAAAACTAAAACTAATTTGTTTTTTAGTAAATTTATTTAACATTTGATCTATTTCAGAATTATGGCGATGAAATCCAATACCATAAGCACTTAGTGACTCGTAAAGATTTTTATCTTTATATTTATTATGAACACCTCTACCTGCACCTGAATAACCTGATTTAGAGTCCATAATGATATTTTTAGTTTTTATTAAATTGCTTTTAATTAGTGGTACTAAAGGTAATAATATTGAAGTTGGGTAACAACCTGGACATGAAATAATTTGATATTTACCTAAATCTTTTCCATTAATTTCTGGAAGAGAATACAAACTTTTTTTTATTAATCTTGTTGCTCTATGTTTTTGTTTGTACCATTTAAGATAATCTGTTGCTTTCTCTAATCTAAAGTCTGCTGCTAAGTCAATTAAAGTATTATTCTTATTTAATTTTTTTGATATATCTTGAGCTTCACCATTAGGTAAAGCTGTAAAAATAACATCGACATCACTTAACAGTTTTTTATTAAATTTTATTATCTTTGGTAATTTCTTTTGAGACAATGATTTATCAAAATAAGAAATTTTTTTTCCAACAGAACTATTTCCACAGAGATATTTAATATTTATATACTGGTGTTTAACCAAGAGTTTAATTAATTGAACTCCGATATATCCAGTTGATCCAGCAACTAATGCATTAAGCTTAAGCATAATTTATTATAACAGTTTAAAATTAAAAAAGAATTATCTTTTAGAAAATTGAAAGCTTCTTCTAGCTTTTCTTCTACCGGGTTTTTTTCTTTCAACTGCTCTCGAGTCTCTGGTAGTAAGTTTTTCACTTTTTAGAGTGGTTTTTAAGTTTTCATCAAACAACACTAAAGCTTTAGAAATACCATGAACCATTGCTCCAGCTTGACCTGTTGGACCTCCACCACTAACACAGCATCTCACATCATAATCTGTAGGTTGATTTATAATATCAAAAGGTCTTGTTATTTGAAGATGATGAAACTCGCTTGAAAAATATTCGTTAAATAATTTACCATTAACATAAATTTTACCAGAACCTTTTTTTAACCAGACTTTTGCTATAGAAGTTTTTCTTCTTCCTGTAGCATATTTACTATCCTTAAAGTCTAATTTTAATTTTGGTGTTTTTAATGCTGTTTGAGTATTTTCCATATTAATTTCTAGCTAAGTTTTTGCTGTTTAATTTTCCTAATTCAATAATATGAGGATTTTGTGCAGTATGAGGATGATCACCCCCAGTATAAATTTTTAATTTAGTTAATTGTTTTCTTCCTAACACGCCACCTGGAAGCATTCGCTTAACTGCAAGTTTTAAAGTTTCTCCTGGTTTTTTATCATGTAATTTTTCAGGTGTTGTTTCTTTAATTCCTCCTGGATGTCCTGTGTGCTTATAATAAATTTTATTTTGAAATTTATTTCCAGTAAATTTTGCTCGCTCAATATTTTTAACTACAACAAAATCACCATGATCCATATGAGGAGTGTATGTGGTTTTATTTTTACCTCTGATAATTTTGGATATTACAGTTGCCAATCTACCTACCACAGCATTTGTTGCATCAATTTCATACCAAGATGTTGTAATCTGGTCTTTTTTTAGGAATTTTGTCATTGTGCCAGGATTAATACTATTATTAATTACAAAGTCAATTTGATATTTGGCTTGTATTATAAGGTTTATCTGCTAAAAGGATCTTGCCGATTTGATCCTATTGCGGGCATAAAACTGCTAAACAGGAATATTCATAACATTTTCGGTAGGCATTTGAACTGTATTGTGCGCCTTACATTAAGTTAAAGCACTAAAAAAGGAGTAATAATGAGTACAAAAAGAAAAAACCCAGAAACTATCGCAATTCATGGTGGTGACTATAGAAGTGATCCATCAACAAACGCTGTAGCAGTTCCAATTTATAGAACAACATCTTACCAGTTTGATAGTACCGAACATGCAGCAAACCTATTTGCTCTTAAAGAATTTGGTAACATTTATACCAGAATTATGAATCCAACAAATGACGTGCTAGAAAAAAGACTAGCAGCACTAGATGGTGGATTAGCTAGCTTAACAGTTTCATCTGGTCAAACAGCTTCTACATTTGCAGTATTAAATGTTGCTCAAGCTGGTGATAATATCATTAGTTCAACAGATCTTTATGGAGGAACTGTATCCTTGTTTACTCATACTTTAAGTAAACTTGGTATTGAAGTTAGATACGCTGACCCTTCTGATCCAAAAAACTTTGAAAAAGCTATAGATAAAAAAACAAGAGCTTTTTATGGTGAAACTTTACCAAATCCTTATTTGAGAGTTTTTCCAATTAAAGAAGTTTCTGATATTGGAAAGAAATATAATATTCCATTAATAGTAGATAACACAGCAGCTCCAGTTATTTGTAAACCATTAGAACATGGTGCAGCTGTAGTAGTATATTCTCTTACTAAGTATATAGCTGGTCACGGAACTGTTGTGGGTGGTGCTTTAGTTGACGGGGGTAATTTTGATTGGACAGCAGATCCAAAAAGGCAGCCTCTATTTAATGAGCCTGATGCTAGTTATGGTGGTGTTATTTGGGGAAAAGCAGTGCCAGAATTAACTGGAGCTAATGTTTCTTTTGCTGTGAGAGCTAGAGTAACCCTTTTAAGAGATCTTGGTTCAGCTCTATCGCCAGATAATGCTTTTGGTGTAATACAGGGATTAGAAACTGTAGCTTTAAGAATGAAACAACATTGTGAAAATGCCTCAAAAGTTGTTAATTATTTAAAAAAACATAAAGCTGTTGAAAAAGTAATTTATGCCACTGAACATAGTGAAGAAATAAGTGTACGAGCTAAAAAATATCTCAAAAATGGTAATGGTGCTTTGGTTGGTATAGAGTTGGCTGGTGGTATTGATGCAGGAAAAAGATTTATTGAGTCTTTAAAAATGTTTTATCATGTAGCTAATATAGGTGATGCAAGAAGTTTAGCTATACATCCTGCCACAACAACACATAGTCAACTAACAGAAGATGAATTAACAGCAGCAGGTGTCACGCCGGGTTATGTTAGATTGTGTATTGGTTTAGAGCACATTGATGACATAATTGATGATTTGGATCAAGCCCTAGCAAATTCATCAAAAGGTAATTTAAAAGCTGTTAGTTAATTAAAGTTTTCTATGTCAACAAATAGAAACTAATTATTTTTTGCTTCATATTTTGATATGTAGAGAAAATATAAGCTTGATAAAATTATAAAAATAGAATTTATCTGGTGTAAAGAAGCATGTATAATTTTTACTCCAGATAAAAGTGTTAGTATTCCTAAAATCACTTGTAAAAATAAACTTGTGCCAATGATTAACATTGGTTGTCTAAAAATTTTATTTGCATCTCTAAAAACTAAAATTAATAAATAGATATAAATTATAACGATCAAATAAGCTAAATTTCTATGTACAAATTGAACTATAGATGGATTGTCAAAAAAATTAATATTCAAAAACTCTATAAACTTACTATCATCAGGAAAATAAGAGGATCCCATTAAAGGCCAAGTATTATAAATTGTACCAGCATCCATACCTGATACAAAAGCTCCTATAATTAATTGTATGAATAATAAAAAAATAAAAAATTTAATTGGACTTAAGCTAAATGAAATTTTATTAATTTTAATTTTTGTTAATTTAAGAAATTTCCAAAAAATTATTGATAAAATTATAAAAGCTGTCACCAGATGAATTGATAATCTGTAATGACTTACATCAACTCTATCTATTAATCCACTTGACACCATATACCAACCAAAAAATCCTTGTAAACATATTAATAAAAAAATAATTCCATATCTTTTTAAAACCCATAATCCATTTTTAAATGTGAAATATATTAGTGGCAATAATACAGTTAAACCAATTAATCTTCCAAGTAGACGATGAGCCCACTCCCACCAAAAAATTACTTTAAACTCACTTAAAGTCATATTAGAGTTTTGTGAACTATATTCAGGGATCGTTTTATAAAGATCAAAATAATCTATCCATTTATCATTTGTTAAAGGAGGTAAAAAACCCACAAATAATTCCCATGTAGTTATAGATAAACCAGAGTCAGTTAATCTTGTTAATCCACCAATTAGAATAATCAAAATAATCAATGACAATAATATAAATAGCCAAATTTTTAATTGATAATTTAAATTATTATTCTCACTGTACATGTAGTGATAAATATAATAATTATTAAATAATCCAATAAAATAAATGTCGCCCAATAACAAAAAAAAATTAATTTTAATCAGAAAAAAGCTAGATAAATTAGATAATAAGCTTCTAAATTTAATTAAGCACAGAACTGGTCTAGTAAAAGAAGTTCTTAAGTTAAAAGAATTTAAAAAAGAGATAATTGATCAAAAAAGAATAAATTTTATTTTGAATAAAATTAAAGGCAAATCCAAAAAACTTAAGATTGATCCTAAAATTACAAACCGTATTTGGAAAAATATGATCTGGTCTTATATTAATTACGAGAGAAGAAATTTTAAAAAAAAATAATTATTTGCTATGTGGTGGGAGTTTTTTTTCTACAAAAGTCTCATGCTTTCTTGTAGCTGGATTATATTTTTTAGCAGATAGCTTAACTTTTGCTTTTTCTCCTCCAGCAGGTTTTTTAACATAATAAAAAAATGGGCTATCAGGTTTTGATTCCGGAACAAGTCTAACTTTTACGTGTGTTTTTTTTGCCATGTTATTTCAAGTCTTTTAATTTTTTTACAATTTTAGAAATCTTAACTAATTTATTTCTTAAATTATCAGCTTTTATAGAATTATTTGCCATTTCGTCAAGTTCTAATGAATCTTCACCATTAAGTATCTTTTTAACACCATTAATCGTCATACCTTGTTCTTTAAGAAGAAATTTAACCTTTTTAAGAAGGTTAATAGATTTTTCATCATAATATCTTCTATTTGAATTTAATATCTTAGGTTTAATTTGTTTAAATTGAGTTTCCCAAAATCTAATAATATGAGTTGGTAAATCGCCTTTTTTATTAATTTTTAGATTTAGTATTTTCGCAACCTCACCTATCGTTTTATAAGCATTATCAGACTTATCCATTTTCTTAAAGGTTTATAAAATCTTTAAATTCTTTAGAAGGTTTAAATAAAACAACTTCTCTACTTGATATCACTTTTGACTCTTTTGTCTTTGGGTTTCTTCCTATACGAGATTTTTTTTGCCTTATTGAGAAAGTACCAAATTTAGATAATTTCAATTTTTTTTCGTCTTTTATATTTGAAATAATTGTTGATAAAAAATCTTCAATAAGGTTTTCAGATATTTGTTTTGAGAAACCTAATTGCATGTACACTAAATTAACTAAGTCTTTTTTAGTTAAGTTTATTCTCATTAATTTAAATATTTTGCTTAATCTTTTCTATCAAATTACCTTTTATAATTCTATGACAAACATCTAGTGAATTAGAAAAACCAATATAATCAGTACCACCGTGACTTTTAACTACTGGTGAGTCAAGACCAATAAATATTGCCCCATTATACAGTCTTGGATCTAACCGTTTTTTGAACTTTTTTAGATTTGAAAAATTTAAAAGTGAAGAAATTTTTCCAATTATTGAACCTGACATAGTTTTTTTAAGCTCACTTGTAATAAAATTCGCAGTTCCCTCTGCTGTTTTTAAAGCAACGTTTCCTGTGAATCCGTCCGAAACTATTACATTTACATCGCCATCCATCAAATTATTACCCTCGATATAGCCTGAGAAATCATAATTTTCAGATTTTTTATCATTAAGGATTTGATAAGTTTCTTTTATTATCTCGTTTCCTTTAAGTTCTTCAGATCCTATATTTAACAACCCTACGTTAGGTCTATTATTTGGATATAGAGAAGTGTAAAGAGAAGCTCCCATAATAGAAAAATCTAATAAATTTTTAGAACTGCACTCAATGTTTGCGCCCAAATCTAATACTACACTCATTCCTTTTTTATTTGGCCATAATGCTGATAAAGCAGGTTTATCAATATTATCTATCATTTTAAGATTTAATTTTGAAATAACTAATAAAGCTCCCGTGTTACCCGCAGAAATAACAATATCTGCTTTTTTATCTTTAACGCTTTGTATAGCTAACCACATGCTAGTGTTTTTACCTCTTTTAGCTCCTTCTAAGGGACTGTCAGTGCTCTTGACTACATCATTGGTATGAATAATTTCGTAGTATTTTTTATCTATTTTATTATCAATAAGACTACTAATTTCAGATTGATTTCCAAAAATTTTATAAAATACACTCTTATTAATTTGATGATTTGATAAAATACCATCAACAATCTTTTTTGGAGAGCCATCTCCTCCCATTGCATCTACTGCAATTTTAATCTGATCTGTCATTTTAGATTTATATTATTCTTTTGGGTCTAAAACTTGTCTTCCCTTATAAATACCAGTTTTTAAATCAAGATGATGTGACAATCTATATTCACCTGATTTTTTATCTTCAACAATATTTTTTGTCGAATATTTCATAGTTTGAGCCCTTCTCATACCAGTTCTGGACGGGGTTTGTTTTCGTTTTGGTACAGCCATAATTATGGGTTACTTACACTTTTTAAATAAGAATTCAAAGTTTTTTTTGATAAATCCTCATTAAATTCTTCAAAATAATCAAGTAATTCGTCAATTTCTTTAAAATCACTTAAAAAAATTGAAATCTTTGCAATTTTTTCAGATCTAGTTAGATCTTTCCAAAAATGAATTTCCGAAACCATTGAATGTAACAAATTAATGTAATTTTTCATCCTTTTATTTATGGATTGGTCACCATAACCTATTTCTCTAATACTCAACTCAAGTTGTCTAAAGTTAAAATCGTAAATTTCCTGTAAAATAATCTTATTTTGTTCATTTTTGAAATTTTTTAAAAAGAACGAAAAATGTAATAAAAATAAGGTTAAACGATCCGAAAAACTATCTTCACGACACAAGGATTTATATAAGTCTTTATTTCTAGTGTAATTAATTAAATTGTTATAAATATGAATATATTTTTCATTCATGATAAGAATATTATATATAATTTTTTTCTCTTTAATAGTTACAAATTGTTCTTTTAAAAAAGTTGTTAAACATCATGGTGTCCCTTTTTTGGAAAAAAAACAGGAATCACTAATAGTTAATAAATCTAACAAAAATGACATAAGAAAAGTTTTAGGAAACCCATCTACAAAAAGTAAATTTGATAATGATGTTTGGATTTATATAGAACGAAAACAAACACAATCAGAACTAAAAAAATTAGGTAAAATGAAAATTTTTAAAAACGATGTTCTTGTTTTAGAAATCGATAATTTTGGTATTCTTAAAAAAAAAGAATTTTATAATAAAGATGACATGGAAAATATAAAAATAGTTAAGTCTACAACTGAATCTGGTTTTACAAGAAATTCATTTATATATGATTTTATGTCGAGCATGAGACAAAAGGTTAATGACCCTCTTGGACAGAGGGCCAAAAAACGTAAAGAAATTAGCCAGCGATAACTGCTAATAATAGTAGAGCAACAATATTTGTTATTTTTATCATTGGATTAACAGCAGGACCCGCAGTATCTTTGTATGGATCTCCAACAGTGTCTCCTGTTACAGCGGCTTTATGAGCTTCGGAGCCTTTACCACCATGATTACCGTCTTCAATATACTTCTTAGCATTATCCCAAGCTCCACCTCCTGCAGTCATTGAGACAGCAACAAATAAGCCTGTTATAATAACGCCTAACAACATAGCTCCAACTGCCGCAAGAGCTGCAACCTGACCACCAATAGCAAGTATTATAAAGTAAAGAACAACAGGAGATAAAACTGGTAATAGAGATGGAATAATCATCTCTTTAATTGCTGCTACTGTTAAAAGATCAACTAATTTAGCATAGTCTGGCTTTTGTTTTCTTTTCATAATACCAGGAAATTTTTTAAATTGCCTTCTCACTTCGATAACAACAGCACCACCTGCTCTACCAACTGCTTGCATACCCATTGAACCAAATAAATATGGTAACATTCCACCTATTAACAAACCTACAACTACGTATGGATTTGATAAATCAAAAGTTACAACAATGCCCTCTAATTTTGAACCTGTTACACTTGAAAAATGTTTTATATCTTCAACATAAGCTGCAAATAAAACTAAAGCGCCTAAGCCAGCTGAACCTATAGCATAACCTTTAGTTACAGCTTTAGTTGTATTACCAACAGCATCCAAAGCATCGGTAGTTTTTCTTACTTTTTTATCCAAATTAGACATTTCTGCTATTCCGCCAGCGTTATCTGTAACTGGACCATAAGCATCAAGAGCAACAACCATACCAGCTAAAGCAAGCATTGTAGTTACAGCTATAGCTATACCGTAAAGACCTGCTATAGAATTAGTTACTAAAATTCCACCAACAATAATTAAAGCTGGAACTGCAGTTGCTTCCATTGAAACGGCTAATCCTTGTATAACATTAGTACCATGTCCTGTTGTTGATGATGCAGCAACAGATTTTACTGGTCTGTAATTTGTTCCTGTATAATATTCTGTGATCCAAATTAATAATCCTGTAATTATTAAACCGATTATTCCACAGTAGTATAAACTCATTCCACTAAAATTTTTATCATTAACATAGTATTCAGTTGTAAAACCAAGCACATGATCTGTTACTGGATATAAAACTGCTATTGATGCAATTGCAGACACGACAAATCCCTTATATAAGGCATTCATTACATTTTTATCTTTACCAAGTTTAACAAAGAAAGTTCCTAAAATTGAAGTTAAAATACAAGCTCCACCAATTGTAAGTGGATATATCATCATATTCATATCACCATGAAAGAAAATGGAAGATAAAACCATTGTTGCAACAATAGTTACTGCGTATGTTTCAAATAAGTCAGCAGCCATACCTGCACAATCTCCAACATTATCACCAACATTATCGGCAATAACAGCTGGATTTCTAGGATCGTCTTCGGGTATACCGGCCTCAACTTTACCAACTAAATCAGCACCAACATCTGCACCTTTCGTGAATATACCTCCGCCTAGTCTCGCAAAAATTGAGATAAGAGAAGCACCAAAACCTAAAGCTACAAGAGCATTTACTATTTCTCTTTCATCAATATTAAATTTTAATAAAAGATAGTAGTAAACGGCAATTGATAGTAGCGCCAAACCAGCAACCAACATACCAGTTACTGCTCCAGATTTAAATGCAACAGATAAACCTTCCGCAAGACCTTTTCTAGATGCTTCAGCGGTCCGCACATTTGCCTCTACTGAAACCAACATACCAACATACCCAGCAATACCAGATAAAGCTGCACCAACTAAATAACCAAGACCCACCAAAGGACTAAAAGCAAAACTAACAATAACTAAAACAACAATACCAACAATTGCAATTGTTTTGTATTGTCTAGCAAGATAAGCTTTAGCACCAATTTGAATTGCAGATGCTATTTCTTGCATTTTAGTATTACCTGCACTTTGATTTAAAATATTTTTTCCTGTAAAAAATCCATAGACTATGGATAAGAAACCTGCTGCAATTGTGTATAAAAGTATTGTCTCTACTGTTGTGCTCATATAAACCTTAAGGTTGTTGGTTGTTAAATTTTAAGCCCGGACAATACAAAAAAAGCTAAAAAAGACAATAATTAACTTCTAAAACTGATGTTTATATCCTTTATTTTTAATCAGTATTTGCTTGTTTTTTTGACCAATTATACTTGATTGTTTCGTATTAGAGTTAATTTTACCAATCTTAGTAATTTTAACACCTAGATTTTTTGAGGTATTAAGGATGATTCTGTTCTTAGCTGGACTGGCAGTAAATAATACCTGATAATCATCTCCATTAGATATGAATTTAGTTTTTTTTAATTTTCTATCTTTTATCAACTTAAATAAATGATTTGATACAGGAATACTTTTTTCACATAAAATATAAGATAACTTCTGATCATTAATCATTCGTTCTAAATCGGCAATCAGACCATCCGATATATCAATAGATGTATTTGCAAATTTTAATAATTTTTTTGCTAAATTAATTTGAATATCTGGATGATAATATTTATTAACAAAATAATTTTTAACAGTCTTTGAAACTTTAATTTTATTTTTTAAAATTTGGAGACCAACAAAACTATCTCCTAGGTTTCCTGTTACATAAATATTATCATTATATTTTGCAGAGTTTCTATAAATTATTTTTTTTGAATATCCAACAGATGTAATAGAAAAACTTAATTTATTAGAAAAAGTTGTGTCTCCACCACATAAAAAAATTCCATATTTTTTTTGTTCTTGAGATAACGATTTAGAAATTTTTGATAAATTTTTTTGAGAAAAACTCATTTTATTACCTGATCCAGAAACAAAATAAAATTTTGGAACAACACCTTTACATATTAAGTCAGATATAGATGATCTTATGATTTTTTTAATTACTTTGTCAGGTCTTTTAAAATCAATGAAATGATTTCCTTCATTATATGTGTCAATTGAAATAGCTAAGCCTTTTTTTTTATCAAAAAAAACATCATCATTAAGATTTAGTGAGGATTTGTTAGATTTAGATAACTTTGAAAAATATTTTCTTATTAAATCGAATTCATGCATTTGAAGTTCGTAATTTTTTTCCAATATTGTCAAGAAGAGCATTTAAATATTTAGTTTGAGAATCTTCTAAAAAGAAATTTGATGAATTCAAATATTCTTTTATTATGATGTTAATAGATATGTTAGGCTTATACATAAACTCATAAGTTGCAGCTTTTAAGATAGTTTGAAAAACTTTATCCAGATTTTCTAGTACAAAATCATCACCAAGCTTATTATTCAACTCGTCATTAATTAATTCATTTCTTTCTATAGTACCTAAAACAATATCTTTTATAAATTTTTTAAATCTATTTTTAGGAAATTCTACAGCATCATCTTCATTATAAAATTTGCCATATAATTTTTGTATAATAATAACTCTTGGATTATTTTTGGGGTTAAAATGAGTTCTCATTTTTGCGACAAGATAGAAATTACAGCTTTGGCAGCTTCGGCACCTTTCTTTTTTCTAATCTTAGCTTGAGACATATTAAGACAAGTTATGATACCGTTACCAATTGGCTTTTTATTTGTTATTGATAAATACATTATAGCGTTAGTGGTTGCTTGAGATATAAAATCAAAATGCGGTGTTTTACCTTTGATAACACAACCTAATGCTAGAAATACATCATATTTTTTTATATTTTTTGATATTGTCACTGGGATTTCAAATACACCAGGAACCTTAATTGTTTTAATTAAATTGGTTTTTGGTATTAGTTTTAATGCGCTATTCAAAAGTCCTTTCGCAATATCTTCATAATAATCAGCTACAACTATTAGATATTTTTTTTTCATTAAATTATTTCCTGTTTAGTTATCTTTATACCATATCCTTCCAAACCAATAACTTTTTTAGGTGACTTGCTAATTAAGGTCATATTTTTAATTTTTAAATCTTTAATTATTTGAGCTCCTATACCATAATTTCTAATTAATTTATCTTTTCCCTTTTTGTAAAAATCTTTGTTTTTGTAATCTTTTAATGTTTGTGTGACTGATTTTAAATTAGTATCTTTTATAAAAACAAGAACACAATTATTAAACTTTTTAAAATAATTGAGTGTTTTATTAAAAGAGTTGGGTAATTCTTGGTTTATCAAATAATTTTGAACCACATTTGAAGATATTACCCTAACCCTTGGAGTGATACCTTTTTTTATATTACCTTTTATTAGAGCAAAATGTTCTGAACCATCAAGTAAATTTTCATATATTCTAATCTTATATTTGTGATTTTTAACTTTAATAGGACTTTGCTTTTTTAATCTTATTAATTTTTCTTTTTTAAGTCTGTAAGCAATTAGATCTTCAATTTTTCCAATTTTAAGTTTATGTTTTTTTGCAAAATCAATTAAATCTTTACCTTTAGCCATTGTTCCATCTTCATTCATGATTTCACAGATCACAGCTGAATTATTTTTTTTAGCTAATTTTGATATGTCAACAGAAGCTTCTGTATGACCTGCTCTAACCAGAACGCCACCATCTTTTGCAATTATTGGAAATACATGACCTGGTGAAACAATCTCATTTTTTTTTACATTCTTTTTTGATGCAACTTTAATAGTTTTAGCTCTGTCTTTTGCAGATATACCAGTTGTTATTCCTTTTTTAGCTTCAATAGATATAGCAAAGGCTGTCTTGTTTCTTGACTGGTTGTTTGTCGACATTAAAGATAAATTTAATCTTTTAGCCTGAATACTGTCTAAAGCTAAACAAATTAGACCCCGACCATATTTAGCCATAAAATTTATATTTTTTGCATTGGTATTAGATGTTGAGATAATCAGATCACCTTCGTTTTCTCTTTTCTCATCATCAACTAAGATAAACATGCCACCCTTCTTGGCAACATTGATGATATTTTCTATTGATGCAAAATTATTTTTTGACATTAAAATAATTTCTAACGTATTTAGACAAGATATCTATCTCTATATTAACAAGATCATTTTTTTTGACAGTAGATAGATTTGTTTCGTTATAAGTATGAGGGATAACCCATATCTGAAACCCTTTTTTTGAAACTTTTGATATTGTAAGAGAAATACCATTTACACATATTGAAGCTTTTTCAATTAAATTATTTCGCTCTTTCATTGAAACTTCAAATTCAAATAAATAAGATTTATCAACCTTCTTTATATTAATTACTTTAGCAATGGTATCAACATGACCTTGACATATATGACCTGAAATTTTTGTTCCATATTTTAAAGGTAGTTCAAGATTTATAACATCTTTTGATTTTAAATATTGGAATTTTGATCTGACTAAAGTTTCTTTAGAAAGATAAAATTCCATTAATTTTGATTTAAATGAAATTAAAGTGAGACAAACACCATCGCAAGCTACCGACAAACCCATATCTTTATTAGATACTTTAAGTTTGCTCCTTATAAATATATTCAATCCTTTTGGTCTTTTAATGATTTTTGTAACAGTCCCCTGATTGTATATAATTCCATTAAACATATTAGTTTTTATATAATGTTATTTTATCTTTATCTAAAGATAGGTTTAAATTTAACTTATTTTTATAATTTTTCTTTAATACATTTAAACTATTAAATTTCAAATATTCAGTTATTTTGGGGAGATTTTTAGGGCTTTTATATAAATAAAATTTATTAAAAATTCTATTTTTTAAAAGATGATTAGTTAAATTATCACCACCTTCAATTAATAAATTTCTACAATCGAGCTTATATAATTTTTTTAATATAACTTTAATATCAAACCTACCTTGTTTATTTATCTTGGATTTAATTAATTTAATTTTTTTTTTCTTAAAATTAGAAATTTTGGATTTATCAGCCTGATTGTAAAAAATTATAGTATTATCTTTATTAGCTGTTTTTATTATGTAGCTGTTAATTTTAGTTTTGAGTTTGTTATCTAAAATAATTCTTTTAGGTGAGTAATTTCTGAAACCTTTAATTCTACAGTTTAATTTTGAATTATCTTTATTTAAAGTTTTATATGAAACCATTAAAGCATCATTCTTGTATCTTAGTAAATGTGTAAATTTATCAGAATGAATATTTGTAATTTTATTATTAAATTTACTGTAAATAATATTATTTTTTGAAACAGCAATTTTTCCAGTCACATAAGGTAATTTTTTTCTTTTATTAAAAAAATACGTTGAATAAAAGTTATTAATTTTATCTTCAAGAAGACCTTTTTTAACTTTAATATTACTTGATCTTAAAATTTTAGAAGTTTTATTTCTTACTCTTTTATCAATATCAGCAACAGAAAATATGACTTCTGAAATTTTAGAATTAATTATTAAATTTGTGCAAGGAGGTGTCAAACCATGATGACAACAAGGCTCCAAAGTAACGTACATTTTTGAACCATTTATATCTTCTACACAATTCTTTATTGCATTAAATTCTGCATGAGGTCTTCCATTATAAGATGTTTGTCCAATAGAAATTATTTTATCATTTTTAACTATTATACAACCTACTGAAGGATTTGATCCAGTAAGTCCTTGACGAGCGTTAGCCAATTTTAGGGCTATCTCCATATAATATTTATCTTTTAATGAAAATTTATCTTTTTTTGTAGACATCAAGTTTGTCCACGAATTGTACAAAATCTTTTTCTTCTCTAAAGTTTCGATATACAGAAGCAAAACGTACATAAGCTACTGGATCTAATTCTTTTAAACCTTCCATAACCATTGTCCCTATTGTATTTGTTAAAATTTCACTTTGTCCTAATTCTTCTAGAGTTCTTGTTATTTTACTTATAAATTTTTCTGCAGTTTCTGTATCTATAGGTCGTTTTTTTAGAGCTATATAAATTGATTTAGACAATTTATCTCTATCAAATGATGATTTTCTTCCGTTCTTTTTTACAACCATTATTTCTCTAAACTGAACTCTTTCAAATGTTGTAAAACGAGCACCACAAACACAAAGTCTTCTTCTTCTAATAGCAGTTCCATCTTCAGTGGGTCTAGAATCAACTACTGAAGTTTCACCTTTTTTACAAATTGAACAAATCATTAATTAAAGATTCTTATATATAGGAAATGAAGAAGTTAAAGAAATAACCTCATTTTTAACTTCATTTTCAACTTTACTATTATCAGTTGGATTTTCAGATAATCCTTTTAAAGTTTTAGTAATTAAATCACCTACAGTTTTAAATTCGTTTAAACTAAAACCTCTGGTAGTTGCTGCTTGAGTGCCTAATCTAATGCCAGATGTAATCATTGGTTTTTCTGCATCAAAAGGAATTCCATTTTTATTACATGTTATATTTGCTCTAGATAAACTTTCTGCAGCCAAGTTTCCTTTAACATTATAAGGTCTTAAGTCTACTAACATTAAGTGAGTATCAGTACCATCTGAATAAATTTTAAATCCATTGTTCTTTAAAGTTTCTGCTAACATTTTTGCATTAGCTAAAACTGATTGGATATA
>Ga0208407_1000552_pt1 | contig 17439 bp, 10 predicted proteins | sample ETNtaG_9_FD_185775 | JGI IMG/M metagenome (GOLD analysis project Ga0208407, IMG submission 185775) | Marine microbial and viral communities from oxygen minimum zone, Eastern Pacific Ocean - ETNP201406SV69 (SPAdes) (version 2) | ecosystem: Environmental > Aquatic > Marine > Oceanic ...
AGAACGATAAAAGAGTCAAATTTTACTAAACAAGACCTTAAGAAACTTCTACTTAAGTTAAGGTCGAAAGATTAAGTTCACTTTTGTAGCCAATAAATTATATTTTTATTATGGCTGACTTAGGAAATCAAAAAATCAAAGATACATACCAGTTAGTATTACAAACTGACACAAGTGGTAATTTACAAAATCTTAGTGGAGGAACACCAAGTCCATTTATTGTTAATGGTAATTTAAGGTATGCTGATGGCACACAATCTAGTGGGTACGTTTTAATATCTGACGGTTCTGGTAACGCAAGTTGGGGTCCAGTTGCTTTTTCAGGTGACGTATATGTTACTGGTGGTACTATAGAAGAGACTACAATACAACTAAACAGCACATCAGGAGACACAATAAGTATACCTGGTCTATGTTGGTCATCAAGTACAAGTGGTTATATATCTAACAGTGGTTTAACAGGTAATGTTGGTATTGGAACATCAACACCTAATACAAAACTAACTGTAGTAGGTGGGGTAAGTGGCTCAACCCACTTATATGCTGGAGATATACAGATTAATAGTTCTGGTTATGTGGTAAAAGGTAGTGATAATAGGATGTTTTTTCCTGCCACAGATAGTACTAGTAGCCCTAATACACTATATGGTTTTTGGGGTATGCAAGACCACGGCCATTTTTATTGGGGAAGTGATGAGGATTTAGACATATACCATAGTGGTTCTCATGGTTATATTGATAACGATACCGGTTCATTATTCGTTACTTCATCAGCATTATATCTAGGTGATACAACCTCTGAAACTACCGTACAAGACAATCTTACAGTAAATGACGACCTAACAGTTAACTTAACCGATTTACATGTTAATTCAAGTGACGGTTTTGTAGGTGTAGGCACAACAAACCCAACACACAAACTTACAGTATCTGGAGGAACTGAGTGGGGTTTACTATCAATGCCTATTAGCACATACGTTGAATTCTCAGAAGATAGTGCCAGAGTAAGATGTCCTGCTGCAGGACTTAGCACCAGTACTTTTGCTGTGGGCGATAAACTTAAGATTTATAACACAGACACATCCAACACCACGATTGTGGAAATAAGTGCAATAGACGACAGTACCAATATGGTAATTACTACTACATGGCAAGATGGGGACTATCAAGCTGGACCAGGTAATGTTTATGTTGAAGCTACTGGAACTAATCTTTTAATAGTAAACGATATTTCAGGAAACACAAAGTTTCAAGTAAGTGGTGGTGCAGTAATGAGTGGTTCTACTAACTTACTAGATATGTTTGCTAGTTCTGGTATTACAAATCAAGATGTTTATTGGTCAGCAAATACTGACGGAAGTATAACAAATTCTGGTAATACCGATATAACTACTACTGGTGATATAACAGTAGCGAATGTAAATATAAGTGGAACAACATCATATTTTGGTGCAATTTCAGGTACAGGTAGTATAACAACAGCAGGAGGTTTTGTTGGAGATACATTAGATATTAGTGGTGATGCAGATATAGACGGAACAACAAACTTAGACGCAGTAGATATAGACGGTAATGTACAAATAGACGGTACAATTACAGTTGGTGTTAATGACACTGGGTATGATGTAAAATTCTTTGGAGCAACTGACGGTAGATATTTGTTGTGGGACGAAGCTAACGACAGACTAAAATTCCGTGATAATGTGAAAGCTGTGTTTGGACATGGTAATGACTTAGAAATATATCATGATGCTACAGATAATCATATAGAAGCCACTAATACTTTAAATATTGCCACAGCAAATTCCGGTATAGCTGTGAATATTGGACACACAACTTCAGAAACAACAGTTAATGATAATTTATCAGTAGTGGGTGATTTTTATGTGGACAAAATAAGAAGAAAATCAGATAGTGACACAACCACAAAAATACTTCTTAATGATGAAGTGTTAAAATTATACGCAGGACATTCATCTAATGAAGTAGTAAATGTTTCATCTGGGTCGGTAGTAGTCGATGGTACATTAACCGCAAATAGACGTTTTGAAAAATCTAGTACAACCGATGAGAATGTTGGACAAGGTGATATTCTTTATTTTGGTGGAGGAAGCACAACAGCTGGTGATATAGTTTATATGAAGACTGATGGTGAATGGGGTAGTGCTCAAGCAAATGCAACTGGTACTTCAACTTCTATGTTAGGTATTGCGTTAGGAACAGACCCAGATGTTGATGGTGTGTTATTAAAAGGAACATATACACTAGACCATGACGTAGGTAACAACCAAGGAGTACCATTATATTTATCTGACGGTACAGCAGGTCAAGCAACAGCAACAATACCAGATTCATCTGGAGATATTGTAAGAATTATAGGTTATAATTTGGGTGATAACGACGAAATATTTTTTGACCCTGATAAAACATGGGTAGAATTAACTTAAAATGGGAACAACAAGTAAAATAACAGGTACATTAGCAACTGCAATTTCCAAAGTGTCGGGAACAGTTATATCAGGCTTAGCTAATATAATGGGGCAGACAATTTCACTATTTACAAACGCTAATTCAGCAGCTAAATCTTTAACAACAGGAACCGCTCAAGCAATATATGTTACAGATAGTAATTCCATGGGGGTTGAATGGGATGATGATGATGATTTTTCTATTTCATTTTGGGTTAAGCCAGGATGGGATGGAGACCTAAATACAAATATACACCTTTTTTCTATGTCGGATGTAGGAGGAGCGGTTAATGATGATACATTTAGAATTTGGTATGATGATACTAATAATAGATTAAATGTACAATGGAGGTCAGGTGGTTCACATAGGTACCATAACTTTTGGACATTCCACTCTAATTCAGGTAAATACGCACCAGCATATGCAGCTGCAGGTTGTGGTACAACGTATTGGAATGCGGACAACGATGACTGTGCCACAGGTGATGACGGTTACACACTTATAACATTCTGTAAAGGAGCACTAAACTCAGCCGCAGATACAAATATAGATATGTATTGGAACGGAACAACTTTAGGCACTTCACATTATACAAATGGTAATCATACGGGCACACCAGCTATGAGTAATAATGATAAACAAATATTTTTAGGTAGCCAATCCTGGAGTTCATATGCAAAATCTGGTAATAATAATGAAACAAAATTTGATGGAGTAACAATGTGGGACACCAAATTAGACGCAACTGATGTTGCCAATTTATGGAATGGAGGTACACCAATAAACGCAACAACACACTCAAAAGCTGATGATTACCTGAAGGGTTATTGGGAATTTGAAACAGATGGTACCGCAACAGTAGGTGAAAATATGACTATTAACGGAAACTCAAATATAGAAGCAAGATAATGAATTATTATATAGTAACAGAAGAAGTATTTAATACCTTAACAAAAGAAAATATATCCTTTATGCATAAGAGTATAGATAGAAGTAAAAGGATAATAATAACAAGTGATACCGTTTCAACTAACCTAAATGAATTTGCAAACCCAACAGCTTTATCTGAATATACTTTTACTAATAATAGTGATTGGGTAGGTGATGGAACAGGTGTTACTGAAGAAGAGATTGAAGAAACAATATATATCCCAGAATTAGACGACTAAGGTATATTATAGAAGTTAGTTGTATAAACAAACTTTTAACACCATGGCAAATAATAGAAAGGTTGAGAAACTTTTAAGTGAGAAAAATAAAATTGAACGTGAGTTGAGAAATATAAGGGATAATTGTAACCATTCTAAACAAACAATCAAACAAGTAATACTTGGTGAAGGTTGCCAAACGAGTACAAGATGGGTATGTGATGAATGTGCAGCAGTAGTAGGATACCCAAACGAGAGTGAGTTAAAGAAATTTTTAGGTTGAACAATTTGAATAGGAAACTGTATATTTATATAATAGGTAATAATTATCATATATGTCACTAAGAAATATACTAGTAGAAGGTAGGATTGAAGATGTTCTTAACAAACACCTTAAAGGTACGCCAGGTGGGTATTTAGAGAAACTATATTATGATGAGATAGTACCAGGTAGTGCAGCTATAAATCCTAACCACAAATACCTAGAATGGATAACAAAAAATTGGGACGAGTGGTCCAATGAGGCAGGTGAACAAGAAAACAACCTAAAAGAAATACTACTAGCAGTATCCAAATTCGATAACCAATCAAACAGACTTAAGATAAAAGATTTAAATCAATATAAAAATGTTGAACAATTATTTAATGCTCTTACAAAATTAGGTGAAACAGCGAGAAGAACTGTAGATATTACTGGTGATGTAGAAAAGATATATGAGGACAATAGGTTTGTTGTCGTTGTACCTAAAACTCATACAGCTTCATGTTATTATGGAGCAGGAACAAAATGGTGTACAGCATCAAAAGATACCAAGTCCCACTTCTCAACATATAAAGGTAACGGTGAACTATATTATATAATAGATAAAACACTACCAACATCAAACCCTTATTATAAAGTTGCTTTAAATAAAAAGATAGCAGGACACACTGAGGACTATTGGGATGTAAGAGACGCGGCTATAACAGACAAAACCAATATACTACCAATCGTACAAAACTCAAAAATGATAGCAGATATAAGAAATCATTTTGCTTCTAAATTTGAAGAAAGAATTAGACAAGAAGCGGAGTTACAAGCACAAAGATTAAGTGATAATGAAGAGAGAATAGCGAGAGCTAGACTTAGACAGGCTAGACTAAACGCTGAAGCACAACAAAGAAGAGAAAATGATGAATGGAATCCAAACACTACAGGTTCAGAAGGTTTAGCTGCAAATGCATTAAGAGAATGGTTAATAGATAATGGTGAGTGGGCAGGAGAATCAAAAGAACAATATAGAATAGCTATAGAAGACCTAAGAACACAAATGGATGAAGACCCAGATGTTATTGCTGACCCTAATGGTGACCAAGCACAAGCTTATGGTGAAGATTTAAACAACTTAGAAGAAGAATTGGAGAACGCGGAAAGTGTTTATGACATCATGCCAACGTATGACTATTATGGTATGTATGAATTTGAATATGATGGAGCTGAGTATGCGGTAGGGGATGATAACGCAGCGGATGAAGCAGCATACGAAAGAACTAAAAGTTTAATTGACGATATAGGTTATGAAGGGTTTTCAGAATCTTTTATGGAATGGTATATTGATGGTGATGCGGTAGCTGATTATATGGAGGATTGGTTTTATGATGATGTACGAGAATCTCCAGAAGACTACTTGGATGAAGAAGATGATAGACAATTAACTGATGACGCTGAAACAATTTTATTTGGGATAGAAGAAGAACTAGGAGAATTACAAGAACAATTAGAAGAGGCAGAGAATGATACTGAAGAAGAAGAAATATTAGATAGAATAGAATCACTAGAAGTGGATAAGGAAGGCATAAGTGAAGATGATGATAACTGGGAATATACAGAAGATGCAATGGACGAGTATGTTGAAAAAAGAATGCAAGATGTTAGGGATGACCCATACTCTTATCTTGTAGACCACGGTATGGAAAATAGTGTGTCAGATTTTATAAACGAAGATGATTTTATTGAGGGTGTTATAGAACAAGATGGTAGAGGACACACACTATCATCTTATGATGGTCATGAAAACGAAGTAATGTTCGACGATGATTGGTATTATATCTATAGAACTAATTAAAAATGTCAGAAGATACAATTATAACAATAGTATGTGTTTTATTAGTGGTAGGTGCTTATGCAACAGGATACTTTTTAAGGAACACCAAAGGTATGAAAATATTTAAACTACTTATGACACCACTAACTTGGTTAAAAGACGCAGTAGACCCAAATTATTGGGCTGATAAGATTGGAAATAGAAAAGGTGGAGCTTATGAGAAAGCAAGAAACTCAAAACTCAATAAATGGTCATCAACATTAACAGGATGGAAATGGTGGTTCTACCAAATAGTAGTATGTGGGATATTCTTTATTGTGTTGGAATGTCTAATAAATTTAATAGGATTAACAATGTTACCATGGGGATAAAATTAAAAGATATATTAGTAGAAGCTTTACTAGTAGAAGCAACGATGCCTACTTCAGATAAAATTATTGAAATAATTAACAATACAATAGCAAAAGGGGACTCCAAAACCTACAAAGATTTATTTAATGTAAAAGGAGAAGCGGCTGTTGGTATACTACACTGGACCACCAGAGGTTTAGATAAATTATATAAAGAAATGGACACCGAACGATATTTTAATAAATCGGAAGATGATATGATTGATTTTAGAAAAAAGGTAAACGGTAGAGAATTAGATTATCCTTGGTGGGAAGAAGGTATGAAAGATTTCCTAGAATCCAAAGAAAGTGTAGAAGTGCAAAATAAAGCTGCGACTAAGAAATTTACAGGTGGTACTATGAAGAAAGCTCAAGCCCAAGGATGGAGTACTGATAGAGAAATTGCTGTGGCTATGTTTTATATAACCTCCTGTCCTGCATGTTTATATAATTTAGGAGAGTTACCAGAAAACCAAAATGAAGAAGGTAAGTGGGACGCAGAGAAATTATTACGTGCCTATTGTGAAGGTGATTGTACAAATGAAATGGGTAATGGTAGATGCAATGTAAGTGTGTGTAGAAGTAGATGCAAACATATTAATTCCGCGTATCCAGGTAACCCATTATATAATTGTTAAAATGAAAGGATTAAATAAAATATTATTAGAAGGAAGAATAGAGGACGCTCAACAATACTTTGAGAAAGCTGTTGGGGATTGGCCTGTTGCAGAACTAAATAACCACGCAGGGATTGGTGATGGTACCAATTTACAAGGAGTACTAGAACATTTTGTACAGAACGACCCTTCAGGTAACAACAAGTATCTTATGTGGATGGTTAAGATGTACGTTAATCCAGAAGAAAGAGGTACTAGCCCTAATGATATATCATCTTTAGTACAAAGATTCCATAATAATGTAGACAGATTAAACATGTCATTTATAATGAATATGGGTATTTTCACAAGTCATAGTAAAATAATGACGTCACCAAAGAATATAGATTCTTATGACGACCTTTCACAATTAGAAAGAGTTTTAGATGAAGTAGACTCACTACAAACAAAAAAAGAAAAAGAAGATGAAGCAAAATCAGGGGTAGATAAACTATATCAAGATGATAGGTGGTTATTAGTTAGACCAAATACATATGAAGGTTCTTGCTATTACGGTTCAGCAACAAAATGGTGTACAGCATCAAGAGACGCAAAACAACATTTTGACAACTATAGTAAGAGTGGAAACTTATTTTATATAATTGATAAAAAACAAGATGTTGGTGATTTCTTTAAAATAGCATTACATAAAGCTTGGAGTGGAAAAGAAAGCTGGTACGATAGAGCAGATGATGAATTAACAAACCAAACAATTCAAGCTATTAGGTCTATTTTACCTAAACAATTAATTCATTCATTAGAAGCAGAACATTCTAATAATCAGGAAGAAAAAAATAAAGATTTAACCTTGGCACAGTTTAAATCAAATATAGAAACCTACATACAAAACCTAACAAAACCAATAACTATTAGTACACCAACAGGAAAGTGGGTCTTAGAAATATCTGCTGCAGGAACTTGGGAGTGGGGAGGAAACGACCCAAGAGTTGAACTTATAGCAACCCCATTTTATGAAGGTCATGAGGATATGGAAATTTACTTTACAACTGACGATGATGACCTAGGTCAACCAGCAATAGAGTATAGAGGTTATTTTGGTTTACCAGATTTGAGTACTGAGTATTTGGGTCCTGGACCAGACTATCACTGGAATTATCTAAGTGTTAACTCTAATGAGTATAGAAGACCATTTGGTGTAGAAAAAGCATTTATAGCACAAATATACATTCCTCGTGTTAGTCAAGCACTAGCATCAGATGAAATTAAAGAATATACAGGTTTAGAGTATACAACTTGGGATGCTCAATCATATGTATCATCTTATACGTTTAAGTATCCACCTAAAGCAGGTGGTATGACACAATTATTTACTGAATACTTAAAAGGAAACCCTAGAAGAACATCAAATCAATTCTATGAAGAGGTTTTAGGTCGTAATCGTCCTAGAGGTCACAATAATATGTTCTTTGCTGCTATTAAAGATTCAGGAATTGTTAAAATGGAAAGAAGTGGAAGACAATTTGTATATAGTTTAGGACCAAACTACGAAGCTTGGACTAAAGGAAAATTATTGAGAAAAGGTAGAGCTTACGGACAACCTGGATAGACTCAATAACTCCATTGGGTTAGTAGTTTTACCATTTCTATATATCTCATAATGAAGGTGTGGTCCAGTTACCATACCAGAATTACCAGCTCTTGCTATAGGTTGACCCAACTTAACAGAATCACCCTCTTTTACAAAGTATCTATATAGATGGGAGTAACTGGAATAATACTCACCACAATGTTCTATTTTAATTTGTCTACCATAACCAAAATTTCTACGCGCTCTATAAACTAAACCGTTTCCTGTAGCATATACTGTATCACTCCACGCTGCAAAAAAGTCAGTACCACTATGCATTCTCCAACCTCTATGTATAGGACTTCTTCTCCAACCATAATTAGAAGAAACTATTAAAGTATCCAAAGGAGAGCCCAAAGGAAGTGAATCAAAATACTGGTGTAGGTTGTTGATATCGTTGCATAGAGAGTCCATATGGTTATTTAACGAATCAATCTTATGTTGTGTGTCTAAATGTATCTCATCTATCTTTTTGTTGTAGTAATTACTTAAAAATAAAATAGATAAAGATGCTATTACTAATATTGTTGTGACTATACTTTTCATAATGACTTATAAAATAAATATTATCTTATTAAGAATAAAGGTTATGTACAATTATGCATGTTTGTAGATATTTATTAATAATGGAATCCATGACAACTATGCAATTAAAAGATAAGATTAAAAAAAGGTTAATAGAAACCATAGAAGGGGTCGACCAAAAGAATTTGGAGTATGCTATGATATCAATAAGTAGTATACAAATAGATAAACATCTATCACCTAAAGTAATACAAAACAATCTTGGTGTATTTAAGGATAGTTTTGAGTTAGGTATGGACATTAACTTGGATGAACTATTAGTTGGTGAGGATAAGGTTAGGGCAAGGATTAGATTCGGTGAATATATCGATAGAGTACGGAACCAACCTGCCGGTCCTCGTGGGTATGCTTGTGAAGGAATGATGGCTGGTATTTTTGGCGGCACAACAGAAAAAAAAGAAAGCTCTAAAACTGACATATACATTGACGGTAAAAATTACCAAGTTAAATCAGCTGAAGACCCATACACTTGGGATTCAGGTTCACTAGATACTGACTACAAAAATGCTATTAATGAGATGGAACGTGATGGTGTACAAAATGAGTTTTATGAGGAAATAGGTGAGGTAGATAGAAAATTCTTTAAAGGTGTATCTCCAGAACATTTAGCTAGAGCTAGTAGTAGATGGGATGTCTATAAGAGAACTATGTATAATAGTAGTCGTGGGGTTGATTGGTTATTTCTACATTTGTCTAAGGGCAGTAATGATGTTTACTATTGGTTAGTGAAAGGTGAAGAATTAGTAAATTTACTAATACAAACACCTTCAAACGTGATTACCGCTGGAAGAAAACGTAATTTAGATATTAGGTTTAGAGTAGAAGCAATTAAACAAATAGCCTCAAAGGAAGGAACCATAACATTCCCAACAATTACCAACGATAATTTGATGACACAAATATATCATGGTGATGAAAATACGAGTACAGGGTCTAAAGTAAGAAGAATACTTAACCCAGCCAAACCTTACAAAGTAAATCAAACCACCGTTAACTATATTACTGACTTAGTTAAAGGTGGCAACATAGACACTTTAATAAATGGTCTTAATAGTATTAAGGATGAATTAGGTGAAACAGTAACAGAAGAACAAATTAAAGAAGTTAAAATATTAACAGAAGATATTAGAGATTCACATGTATTCACAACTAAACTACCGGTAAGAATAGACAACGAATTATACATACTATCAAATAAACTTGGTGGTATAGACCATAAAGATATTATAGACTTTGGTGAAAGAGCCACCAAAACGGAAATATATATTCTAGGTACGTTATTAGACCAATTCCCATCAAAACTAGAAGAACTAATTAACTACACAGGATATTATGAAGAATTAGCGGAGTCAGAAGAATATCAAAGAATAGTTAACTTTATTAAAGTTGGTGCTTTGAATGAATCTGATGTTTTTGGACAAGGATTATTAGACCCAATAGAACCAGAAGAGTTTGAAGGGGAAGATGAAGAATGGGAAAAGTTAATGTCTGATGTTGAAGATGAACCGGCAGACGAACCAACATACGATTATCAGGGTGGTAAAACAGACCCAGAAAAAGGTTTTGTAGCACCATCAAGTGAAGTTACAGATAATATATGTAGTGTTGAGGGTATTTGTGACGCACAAGGACCTATTACCTTCGGACAACTTAAAGCTCTAGTTAATGAAGCCACTAAGAAAAGAATAGCTGGTGACATGGGAAGAGGTGTATTTAAGACACTATGGAGAATCATACCATTTTTTATACCACAAGTATTATTAGCAGCTGTAGGCATAACAGTTACTAGAGCAATCAATAAAATTGTAACACCAGCACTTAAAGATACTAGAGGGTATAAATCCTGGTGGGGTAAGGCAGTATTAAAAGCTATGGATGTAGCAGAGGGTGATTACATTCCTGATGTTGCCATAGGTGATGACCCACTAAGTAAGATATTCTTTATATCAGACGGATTATTCCAAATGATTAGAGATAAGTACAAACTTAAATTCGCTAGGTACGTTTCCGATATAGCTTCTAACAAACCAGACGATGAGGTTGTTCCAGATTGGTTTGTTGATAACTTACTAAGAGATTATTTAAATCAGAAGTTTTTATTAAACCCACCATTACAATTAAGAAACGGGGTTATTGGTGACGACAGTAACATACAAGAAACAATTAATACATGGTTAGACCAGGATTATGACGTAGTATTAGGTGAAACAATACTATTCAAAGACAAATCTAGCAAATGTGTTTTAAAAGGACAAGAAATAATTGAAAAGATAAATGAAACATTCTCAAACGGAACAGACAGTTACCTTAAATATATTTCAACAAAAGATTTAACACTACTATCTGAGGCTGAACCCTATGAAACATTTTCATTCAGAAGAATGCACAAGGACGGAATTAACGATAGCATTCTAAATGTCCCAACAGCAACATTGATTAATTATTTAGATAGACACCATAGAGAAGGACTAGAATCATTACTAGTTAAAATACTACCAGTAATAAAGCAAGAGTGTTTTGAAGGTAAAGTATTCACATCAAGGTGTCAAGGAATGGTTAGTATTTTTAACAAAGAGGTATTAAAGATTGAAAACAATCTATATAAATTTGGTTTTCTTAAAAATGATAATGTTGAATACTTACCATATTCATATAACAATTGGTTAGAAAACATTATAAAAGATATTGATAAAGACTTCTACATTAAGTATAATGATGAGTTAGCCTGGTTAGATATGACGGGTGATGTAGACGACTTAATGGAAGAGAAGAAACATAACAAATTTAAAGAAAATCTGGAGGTTGGTGATTTAATTGAATTACTAGCCTTAGATGACCCATACGCTGATATACCATTAAGAACAAAGGGTATTGTATTAGAAATTGAAAAAACACCATGGGGTAGAAAGTATAATGTTAGGTGGATGATTGGTAATGAACCATATGGATGGAGAACTTTTTCACTATTGCCTGAATCTGGGGATTTATGGAGAAAGGTTGGGTATGAAACTATTAGTTCAGAGATTCTTGACAGATGGAGTGCTGAAAAAATTATTGACGCAGAAACAGGTAACCATGATGGGTATCAATACGCAGACGAAAGACGTACACTTGGAAGACGCCCAGACTATGGAGTAAATGAAGAAGTTCTTGGGTCAATTGGTAATACAAGATTGGTAAGAGCTTACTATAACACAAAAGGAGGATGGGGTGTACCACCAAAAAGATTCACCATACTTATGACACCATCAGGAAAGGTTATAGACATTAACCTATCACAATATACAACCTCAAGAGATGTACCATTCGAATTAGGTGATATATTAAGTTTGAGTAAACTAATTAGATTCGAAAATGAATCGGACTATGAATTAAGAGTTAGAGGTAGATTCACCGAATCAACATTGAATGAAGGTGTTACAAAGTTCGATATGGAGAAAATGACACCAAGGCTATGGAAACTAGTCAAATCAATTATTAAGGTTAGTAAACTTAATAGAGAACTTGAATTTCCAGGTAAAGTTGATTTACCAGACGTTGGAGGAACATATAGTGTAAGACACGTTAAAGACATGGGTATGTATTTTGTAGAACATATCATTAAATATAGTGGTTTAGCTACATATGAAGCAGCTATACTATACTTAATAGTTGTTCATAACATACATGAATACCCAGAGAAAGACATTCTTGATTTAAGTTGGGAAGATGTAAAACTACCAACATTATATGACAATGAATTAGAATACTACCAACAATTTGATGAATTTGAAGACCAAGAATCATGTGATGATGATGGTTATGGTGAACATAGTGGTGATGATTGTGATTGTGAACATTGGGAGGAAGTTTCTATAGAAGACAAAGATGGTAACGAGCAAATAATTTCATGTGACGAACTCGATTATGAACAATTAGAAAGTTTAGATTGGACTGAAGATGATTGTGAGTGTGAAGAATGGCGAGATAACTATTTCACTAAGTACTACTACCCAAAAACGGTAATAGAATTTTATAGTATTGGAGAAACTTATTTAGGAGAAGATGAACATTTTAACTTGACAAACAAACCTTTTTATATATATGAAAGTGAATCCAACCATGATGATGAATACGATGAATGGTACACAGAAGACCAATTTTATGGTGAAGTAGCTGATAGAGAGGATAAAATAACATGGATACAGGAATCAGAAGAACCACCTAGTTGGTATATGCCTCACATTAATAAACAATTTTATGCTAAAACCAATAGACTTTTTGAGGAAAAAGAAGTTAAACAAACAACATTATTCCCACTAGGTGAATGGGTATTCCCATCAGACATGTCAAGAGAAGATAGGGAAGATATTGACAAAAAGATTCATAAGAGTATGATAAGATACATATTCAAAAAATGGGGTCAGGGTGATTTCGATATGAGTAAATTCAGACAAATTGGAATTTCAAGTGTTGATACAGAATTGGTTATGGAATTACTTAAAAGGTGGATACATACAGTTAATGATGCACCAATACCAGTTAAAACGACATATCATTGTGACTATCTAGTTGATATGTTTAATGGTGACGCTGATGGTTATGACCATGTTAAGGAATATCTATGTGATGGTTATATTGACAGAGACTATAGTTATTACGGTACTGAATGGGACGATAATTTGTATGGTATGGTTAATGAAGGAAATAGAAAATATATATCTGAGATACTTGGTGTACCTGAAGGTAGTGTTGAGAATATACTATCTAAAAGTGCACAAGATGAATCGACACAAAATTATATAGATGAAAATGAAACTCTAATAAATGATATAAGAAATACTATAACAGATTCTTATGATATAGAATATGAAGATGCCACATACAGAGATGTTGAGTCTGGTATTGATGATGCTTTAGCGGCACACTTTGAGCATATGGGTCAAATGGTTCGTGATTTTGATGGTAAGATAACTTGGGTTATTGAAGATGATTTAAGAAATGTTTTAACACATGATATGTGGGAGAGTGAATCAACACTTGAATTTCTACACGATACTGCTGGAGGACTAACATTAGACGAATTTATGAAAGATAGTACACTAGCATACACTAATCCAAACAGAATATTTGAAATATTAATGGACGCTGAATTTAAGTTTGAGGATTATGGTACTGGTAAAAAAGGTGATATGTTGGAAAATGAGTCAAAAGCCTACGACAGTTATTATTATGCTAATGTAGAACCAAGGTGGTTCAATGATATATTGGATGATAGGTTAGCTAATTTAGATTGGGATATGGAACAACTTGATAGTAGGTCAGTAGAAACAATACAAGAACAAAGTGCTGATAGTCCAGGTGACCATATAAGTGATGACACACCAGAAGATTATTACGAAAAGAATGAACCATTTACAAAAATGGAAATAAAAGTAATGAATAGGTTATTCAGAACTATGGATATGAATGATATTGAAACAATAGCGTCTGAGAATTACCATGACATTTTAGGAGACATTTGGAACCCATATTGGCAAACTATTAAAGTATATGGTATGACGGGTGATGAAAATGATGAGTTTAAATATGAACGTTCACAGAAATTTGCAAAATGGATGGTTGATAATATTAGTGGTTCAAGAAATGAAGATATGGACGATGACAGCATAGACTTTAGTAGAGTTACAAATCCAGTTAAAGAAAGAATGAAGGTTTATGATGTTGAGGTGCAGGAAAGTGGATGGGAAAAAGTATATAGGGCAGGTACAACAGAAATTCCAGCATGGGACGAAGACCAGGCAGAAGAAATAGCCGACCAATTCTTTTATGATTACAATGGTGAAACAGAGTGGGTAGATGGCGGTGACTATGAGGTTGACGATACTGAGGCAAAAACCCAAGAGTTTGTTAGAGTACTTGAACAGAAAAAAAATATGAAATTAGGTTTAATAGCGGAAAGTTTATTCAACGACATTAATAAATTATCAAGAGTTTCAAAGAACACATCAACAAAAAATTTATCAGATTATTATTCTAGAGGTGACGTTATGACATTCCTAAACCATTTACAGAATTCAGGGTTAGTTAATATGTACCAATCGGTAGATTTCTTATGGTCCGGTAAGGATTGGTTAAGAAAGTACCTAGACCTACATCATCCAGAATTATTACAGTCCGTTCAAGAAGGATGTATTGATAATGATATTCTTATACAAGGAGAAAGAGGCAGACCTTCCCGTTTAATGAGATGTGATGACGTTAAATATCTTTTGGATAATGCTGATAAAATTAGAGATGTTATAATTATTTTATCTATACAAAAATTGGAAAGAGAAAGTAGTTCACTTGAAGGTACAGCGGTTGAAAGACAATTAAGACCAATATCACAAGATATGGTCACATTATGGATGTCACTAAAATAACTATGAGTAAATTCACAAACATAGAAATTGCAATATTAAAAAGACTACATAAGGAGTTTACGTTAGAGGATTTAAACAAAATTGTAGTAAAAACTATAACTACAACAGAATCTTATTGGGATGCAGAAAAAAGGTATATGAAACTAATGAAACTATACGGTTTAATGCCAGAACCAAATCAGTATGGAGGTTACTCAACAAGTAAACTAACCGAACTTACCAAGTATGCAAAATGGACAGTTGATAATCTTCCTGAAGCTACTGACCCATATGATGAATCAGTTGATTTTAGAAAGGTTAAAAACCCAAGCAAACCAGAAATGTATACATATGAGGTTAATGCTAGTGAGAGTGGTTCACAAGTAGTATATAGAAGTGGATGGACAGAGATAAAAGCTTGGGACCAAAATGACGCTGAAGAAAAAGCTACTGAAGATTTTTATGATTGGGGTGGTGAAATGGAAGATGATGATTATGGTGATTGGTATGGTGACGGTATAGAACTTGATGACATTACTATTAAGGAACAGAGAAGATTGGCACGTAAATACGGAATAATCTCACACCAACCAGTTAGACCAGGCGACATGATTAACGAACATATACCTCAACCAGGTTCAAGTAGTGCAGAAGGAATCAAAGATGATACCTTACCTTACGAAACAAAACACCTAACTTTAGATGAGATTTTAACTACAGTAAAATCTATTCCTTATTATAAGGAAGTGTTAATGGATTTAAGGGATAATAAAGATGATTGGGCAGTCACACAAACAGTCAAAAGATATGCAAAGTATTGGATGGAACATCCAGAATCACTCACTAGTGAAAACTTTCCTCCTATACAAGTAATTGGTGATGGACTAAAAGACGGGGCACATAGAATATCTACACTTAATGCTTTAGCAAATCATATAGACCCATATAACTCTTATTGGACAGACGTTAAATTAGAGGTAAGGTTCTATCCAATAGAAATAGTTAAAGATATTGGTCCTACTTGGGTAAACGGTAAGTTAGTTTATAATACCAAAGACGGATTAAAGTCTAAGTCACTTAATGAATCTACATTAAAAATTAATCCTGAGTTAGAAGTTGGTGATATTGTAAGGGTAATTGATGTTGACGGTGAACACGCACGTATGCCAGATAGATATGGCATTTATAAAGTAGTAAAGATGCAAGATGTTACAATGGACACACTGACTCATGAGTATTACGATATAGTACCAGTAGACGTTGACTGTGATAATTTATTTAAATGTGACTATCTGAATAAAATAAAAACTTTATACCGAGGAGATACTTGGATTTATGGTAACATACCAATGGCAACTAAGGTAGATAGAAAAACAATTAGTGAAACTATAATGGATGATATTCCACTAGAACAATTTAAAGAAAATAATCCTGAAGTAGTAGAAATTTTAGATAGATTCCCAGAAACACTCCAACGAGAATTGGCAGTCGAAAGAAAAAACCCACAAGAGTTTGTAGAAGACTTTAAAAACTATCATTTAACTTCTCCAGCTCCTAATATTGAAGATTCCGAATCAACAACAATAACTTTAAAGGACGAATTAAATAAAGAACATACTATTGATACACTGAGTAGAACACCACAAGACGTAGTTGATGTAGTTAATAAAGTATGGGAGACTGACTTTGAAAGTGTAAAGGTATTTGACCCTAACCCTGCTAGATATTTTGAATATGCAAAATTTCCAGGTAGTACAGCAAAACCTTCGTTAATGGTGAACGGAAAAATACTATATGGTGTTGCACGTTTTATTGCTGCTTTATTAAGAGGTGACGAAACAATGGAAGTATGGGATATTACCCAGAAAGAAAATATTAACGAATCTACATTAAAAATTAATCCAGAGTTAGAAGTAGGTGATAAAATACGTGTTATAAGTATAGATAGAGAGGTAGAGAGTAAATCAATAAAATATAATATTCCACCACCAGAACTAAAACCAGACTTGTATGTATCATACTCAGTGGTAGGTAAAGAAAGCAATGGTTCAGAATCAAAATATCCTTTCCGATACACACTTATTCCAGAAGACAAATATCAAGAATATTTAAATGGGGACTATTGGGTAGAGAGAGA
>Ga0208407_1000555_pt1 | contig 17417 bp, 10 predicted proteins | sample ETNtaG_9_FD_185775 | JGI IMG/M metagenome (GOLD analysis project Ga0208407, IMG submission 185775) | Marine microbial and viral communities from oxygen minimum zone, Eastern Pacific Ocean - ETNP201406SV69 (SPAdes) (version 2) | ecosystem: Environmental > Aquatic > Marine > Oceanic ...
TGGTGGATCAGTGATACTGAAGCAACTCCACCTACCGAACCCGAATTGGAAACGACAATTCTTGCTACATGAGTCGCATTTTCAACTTCTATGTCATAGCCATCAACTACAGACCCTGCGCCATCCAAAGTGAATAGGGTCACACTAAAATCGGGATTAGCCCGACCCGCTGTATCTTCTCCTGCACTGACAAGTGGAGTTATTGCTGGAGCCAAGAATAACATTAGCACCATTATGCCAAATGTCATCTTCGATAGCATGTCACGCAGAAGCGCCACCCCCTGGTGCTTCGAAATTATCGATACGGACTTTCTTACCTTGGCGTTTCCACTGTGCTAGAAGTTGTTCTAGTAATCGGCCATGTTCAACATCAGTAATGCCAAGTCGTCTGCGCTCTTCCCAAAGTAAGAGTTGTTCAGTTTTTGTCAAAAGTGCATCTCTAAGATACAACTCAAGAGTTCTTCGATACGCATCTCTATCTGAAATGGCATAGACTATTACATCGCCAGGGAGTTGGTCTGCACGGTTCTGTATAATATTTCCAAGCGTTAGTGCCTCATCATAAGATAAGTTGCGTTTATCCAATTCTGCTTGAATTGAACTGGCTATTTCTTGGAGTTCATACTTGCCTGGAGCGCGCTGAATTTGTTTTAACAACCGGCGGGCCTTGCGAGACATACGTAGACCTACCATGACATATCCTTGAACAAGGCAGTTCTTGAAAGAATCGGTCACGACCACATCAATTAAGCGGAATGCATGAGTTTTTAATCAAATTGCATAAACAAAGCATTAAGAGCCTTTTTATGATTGGTTTTTGCAATTTAACTGCTATTTTTTTCCAAAAGAGACAAAATCTTGTATTTCGAAAGAATGCAACCTTTGATGAGTGATAAATGTCACGAATATCTATGTCCGAAGTAACTACCTTACAAGTTGACCAGCCAGCGCCCAGATTTTCTTGTCTTGATTCCAAGGGAAATACTCACGACCTTGAGTCATACATGGAAACAGGAAAAACTGTGATTTTATATTTCTATCCAAGAGATTCCACTCCAGGTTGTACAAAACAAGCATGTGACTTTAGAGATTCGATGGCCAGACTTAACCAAGGCGACTACATCGTCCTAGGTGTTTCCAAAGATTCAGCAAAGTCTCATGATAAATTCATTTCCAAGAAGGAACTTAATTTCCCGCTTCTAATGGACGTAGATGGCGCTCTACACGAAGCATATGGGACCTGGCGACTAAAGAAAAACTACGGTAGAGAATACATGGGGTGCGCTCGCTCCACCTTTGTGATCAATCCTGAAGGAAACATTTCTTGGGTTAGATATAACGTCAAAGCAAAGGGCCATGTAGAAATGTTAATGCGCGAACTAAGTGTTGAATGAGGTGAAAAAATGGGTCAACAAAACCCTGAACGTGAGAACAGGATATCATTGCCACGCAATAGTGTTGCTTGGTCTCCATGCATGATTGGAGAAAATCTATCTCACGGCAATGACTGTTCTATTGGCTCACTAGCACACATTGGCAGAAATGTTTCAATGGGCGATGGGTGTCGAATTCAAGGTGGAGCATACATTGCAGATGGCTGTACTCTTGGAAATATTGTTTTCATTGGACCAAATGCTACACTTCTAAATGATAAATATCCACCATCTGGTGATTCCAAATATTGGTCACCGGTTAAAGTCGGTGATAATGCTGTGATTGGAGGAGGTGCAACTGTAATTGCAGGATGCATAGTTGGTAAACAAGCAGTACTTGGTGCAGGTTCAGTTCTTACAAGGAACCTGCCAGACGGTGAAGTATGGGCGGGTAATCCGGCTAAATTCATGATGAGCAGAGAACAATATAATTCAAAACGGGAAAACTCATGAGCAAATTTAGCAGGTGATTAGATGGACAGAAAAGGCATAGTAGCAGATTTCCTTCAGCGGTGTATTGATTATTCTGAAGCTTCCATTACTCGCAAGCAAGAAAGAGGCGATACCGAAGAAATCGATTCGTGGAAAACCTATCAGGAATTCACTAAGCACGCCTTGATGGAGATTCACACTGGTAAACTGGATTTATGGTTTGAAAATCAAAAGCCTACAGAATTAAAACAACCAAAAAGAATCGATGTGCAAGCATTAGAACATAAAGAAAGAGCAGAATGGTTATCTGGAATCCTTTCACCGCGCCCGCTAGTTCTTGCTTCAACCAAAAGTAGTGAGGGCTTGGGCAATCTTGCACCGCTTACCTCTGTAATGGCTGTTTCAACAAAACCGCCATTGATGATTGCCTCACTAAGTCAAGATAAAAATGGTCGCCAAAGAGACACAATGAACAATCTTCGTGAAACTAAGAAAGCAATTTTACACATGATGCCAAGTACTCTTGATGCGGTAGATTGGGTAGATAATGCTGGTTCACCAATACCACCTGGTGAAAGTGAGTGGGATTTGACAGGACTTGAGGCGAATGAAGATGAACCAATGTTAGTCAAACAGGCTGTTGCTGCGATAGAGGTTGAATATATCGAGGAAGTTAAACTACCTGATGCTGTTGCTAAATTAGTAGTACTCAAAGTCACACACATATGGACCTCTCTAGACCAGGCTCCATTATCAGGGTTGGATGTTTTGTGCCAGCATGGACTTGATCGTTTGACTCCTTCACCAGAAAATTGGGCCAAAACAATTGACAAACACTATGGCTGAATCAATTTTCTGTTAATTCATTCCACATTTTTTGGAGGCCTTGTTGTAAATCAACGGTAGGTTGCCAACCAAGTATTTGTTTTGAAGTTTCAATATCGGGTAAGCGCCTTTTGCTGTCGCCATAGTATCCAGTGCCAAATTCAATCCTAGAGTCGTCTTTACCTGAAGCATTTACTACTTTTTTAGCTAATTGTGAAATGGTTACTTCCTCGGTTGAACCGATGTTAAAAGCAATACCTGAAAGACTACTTCCGTCTTTTCCTTTGTCCATTAAACCTGCTTTGACAAAGCCATCAGTCACATCATCAATCCACGTAAACGAGCGAGTTTGAGAACCATCGCCGTGAACAATAAGAGTTTCATCGTTGAGTAATTTATGGAAAAATATCGATACTACTTGCCCATAATCATCTCCAACTAGTCGAGGACCATATGCATTAAATGGCCTAATAATCCTAACATCAAGACCTTCTCTTACAGCATGTTGACAAGCAACTTCATCGAGATATTTACTGGCCCCATATGAATGTCGTTGATGTTGAGCAGGGTCGGTAAATTGCATCATGTTTCCATCTCTAATCGGTTGTTCTAGCGCTTCGCCAAATGCTTCAGGAGATGAGGCTAAGACATATCTGGCATCATGGGCCATCGCTAATTCCAATGTTCTAAGAGTGCCATTGATATTGACATCAATAACAGAATGTGCCGCTTCATGAAACCATTTTGTTCCATTTACAGCCGCTAAATGGAAAACTAAATCTAATCCGCCAAGAATCTCGACTACACTATCTAGAGCATCAACTTCCCTAACATCAGCGTGGATGAATGTAAAATTATCATTATCCATTAATCCTGTTAAGTTTTCCTTAGTACCCCTAAAAAGAGAATCGAGAGCCACAACATTGTGCCCCCTTTCGATTAGAGAATGACACAATGAAGAGCCAAGAAAACCAGCGCCACCGGTGACAAGGATTCTTAATTCTGTCATATTTCCACCTAGTTAGAATTACGCTCAAGAATCTTTACGGTGATAATTCCATCTTTACGATTCATCTCAATAAGGTCACCGTCATTGATTTCCATACAGGGATCTTGGTCAAAACCATGCCCGTAAGGAACGTCCAACAATGAACATGCAGGCAAAGTTAGAGGGCAAACATCTCTGTTGATTATTGCTTTAGGCCCTTTTCCGGTGTATACAAGACCCATCAAAACAAATGGCGCCACAGTAGAGCCAGAGCCTTTTGGATATATTAGAATCGTATCTTCTATCGCTCTTCCATCAAGTGGATGGCCTGTTTCTTCAATCACTCCGCTATCTCGGTTGACATATCCAAGATATGTTATTGGCACATCGCTAACCATCGCTCGTCCACTTACTGTAAAGTCAGTTTGGCTTTCTAATCCTGCACCGATTAAATTACCCAGTCCGCTCTTATGTGTCTTTGCAGATTTGTGTTGAGGCTGTGATTTGCTCACTAAAACAGGAGTTGGACCAGCAGAAAGCGAGGGGTCAAAGGCGTGGGCAACACAATCTTGAATCGACATTACACTGGTAGGTAATCGATTTAGTCCACTGGTCAAATAATGTTCTGCCTTAAGCGAATTAGTTAGAAGATGATTGTAATGTTCTCTATTGTAAGGTGTCACTTCAGGGCATGTATCTCGTAAAATCACCGCCCCTGCATCTTCAAGAATATCGAGGCTTCCATCCCCTTTAGCGAGGTCGAAATTTGCTTTACTAGTGAAAACCCATAACCTTTCATCCGGAATTTTTTGACCCATTTCTGCATATGAACGAACTGCAGATGCGGTTCTTCGAATTTCTTCAGCGCTAGCCTGAGGACATCCAATCACTATCAAATCGACTTGCCCCCTAGGTGCTAAATCCTCATATCGGGCTTGCAATTCATTCTCACCAAAAGTCAATTCACCTTGCCAGCCACCTTCAGGGGCGGACCAAGAACCATCTTCATTCAGTGAAAGTGGAGGGTCAACAGAATGACCTTGAGCCCATAGCATGGGAGTTCCATAATTTGCTGCTGCGGATGTCAACGCTTTTTTGGAAGCAAAAGATGCATGAGATGGCAAGCCAAGAATCAGTGGCATTGGACCCCAAGGAAGTTTCCAGTTTGGCAAAACTTGTTTACCAATCCAATCTCCAAGAATAGACCAATCAGACAAGTTGTTTAGTTCACAAGTAACTTCGACGATGATGTTTGGTATACGATTCTCCTCGAGATGTAGACCCCACCTTGGTGCAAACCCAGTTAGTGCTGTGGCAAGAGCCGATAGGCCAGATTCACGATTAGTGATTAGTGAAGTCCAAGAATTGGAAAAACATACAGCGTTTGACTCTGCCCAAGATGCAATGCCTGATTCTAATTCAATTCCTCTATCATATGGAGTACATGATAGGGTCGCCTCGATTCCAAGTTTTTGATAGGCATGGATAATTTCAAATTGCTGTTCCAAGAAATTAGGTAATGCAATATCCATTTCTTTCATTCTTTCTTTATCGCAACCTGCAGCATTTAGAGTTGTAGGAATCACAACTTTCCCATCATCATCACCAGATAAATCTGAAAGAAAACGACGCAAACCATGACCGCCTGTAATTACAGATACTCCTGAAACATGTGCATTATCAACTTCAATAAATCCATCAGAGTTAGCAGTATAAGCCAAATCTACAACCAACCTAGCAGCCTTTTGCCGAGTTGAACCCTCCTCTCCACGTAGTTGCGCGGAAAGTCTTGCGGGCAGGTCCATGTTTGTGGGAATAGGTCGAGATTCATGAATCCACCCCCTAACAAGTTCATCCAAAGTAGGAAAATTAACCGAAGGTTTTGATACCATTGAGGGTGTTAGTTAATTTCATGACTAACCCTCAAACACAGGATAGACTAGCCCCTATTGCAGGAGAACCTGCCATTGCTCAACCATACAAGAACATCCCCTCATTAACAGAAAATAGAGCAAACCTTTCAGATTCATTTGAAAGTCAAAATCAAAACGAAGCAACACCCCAAAAGCCTCGGTCGAAATATTTAGCCTTCTTCCAAGTAATTCTCATAGTATTAGCATTAGCACTATCAACATATTCGATTCTATTAACCGATTCACTGGAAGTCAAAGAAGCCAACTTAGATGGCGAAGGAAACGAAGTATTAGTCAGAACCGAAGGAAGAGAAGCAGACCATATTTGTACCGAAGGAGGTGCTGATATCTTTATTGGAAATGACAGTAATAAAAATGGTATCTTAGAAGAGTCAGAGGTCACTTCAACAACTAGACTTTGTCATGGTAAAGAAGGTTTGTCAGGGCCGCAAGGAGCGCCAGGCCCGAATGGATTTAGTGGCGTAAACAGCATTATTGAAACACAGGAAATAGAATTAGGAAATGTAACTTGTAATTATGGAGGATTATTGATAAAAAGTGGATTAGATAATAATTCCAATGAAGTCTTGGACCCTGAAGAAATTACTGATGAAGAAATCCTATGTGATGGTCAAATTGGTAGTAATGGGATGAATGGAACACAAGGTGCACCTGCCTTGGTGGAAAAGAGTAATCCTCCAGCCTACCTGTGTTCAAATGGAGTGGTACTCGAATTTGGTGTTGATGATGGAACTGGCCAGGCAGTTGCAATGGATGGAATTTTACATTTAGATGAAGTTCGAGAAACCTTGAACATCTGTTCTCAACCACTCAATAGTGGATTAATTGGTGATATGTTTTCAGGAGTAAGTGACGGAATGAATGCTGCTTGCGATTCGATGAACTGGTTAGAAAGTAGATCGATACTACTCAGCGCCGGTAGTGACGGAATAAATGGATGTGAATTATGGACTAGCATGGCAACATTCTCTTCAACTTCATTACTAATTGACATCAATCCATCTGGTGACTCAACTCCTGGATTATGGATGGGTATGCAAGAACTAATCAACGATGAAAATGGATTGGTATTCTTTGATGCTGATGATGGAGTTAATGGTCGAGAGATGTGGGTCAGTGATGGCACAGTAGGAGGAACTCAAAGAATAACTTCGCTTAATGGACCAGGAGATGGTTTGAAAATTAGTTCTAAAATGTCACCTTGGATGAATGGTATGGTATTTACTGATGTTGAAAATAAATTTATCTGGAGTAATGGTAGTACTACAGTAGAATTATTCGATGCTCCATTCTTTTCCACTAGTATGCAACTAATTCTAGATTCAACTGCATCTGATATTTCAGTTCATTCTCTAACAAAAATGTGGCCTAGTGGAACAGGTTTGTGGTTTTCAGCAGCCACTGTGGCAGAAGATTTCGAAATGCATCATATATCCAATACGGGAGTTTTAACTTCTTGGAATCTAAACATCCTTGAAGGCAGTATGCCAGATTCTTTAATTACGCATGGAGCGAATAATATCGTGATTGCCGAAGATGGCAATAATGGCCGCCAGTTAGCACGTCTAAATTGGGATGGAACTCATAATTGGTTGACTTCTTTGACCTTGCAAAGTAACGGGGCTTCAGCTACTAATGTCGGTTCTAGTTTGGGATTAAATCTAATTGGAGACATATTGATTTTCGATGCCCAAACCAGTGGAGTAGATACAACTCTATGGGGATTTAACATTACAAGTAATGCCGCTTTGGAATTATCTAATTCAATTCTAGCACCGGGTGAGAACTCGGGGGCTGTAGTTCTTGATGGGAAAATTTGGTTTGATTGTGTGACTACTACTACTGCAACCGAATTATGCTATAGCGACGGCACTGTATCGGGAAGTAAAATGGCATATGAATTCCAACCTGGAATTAGTAGTTCTGATATTCGAGACTTAGCAGTGGTCAATCAACAATTATTGATTATCGCAGATGGTGAGGTGAATGGAATAGATTCTGGTCATTGCTTATGGACACTAGATAGTCAAACTTTGACGGCAAGTATCGTCATTGACCCGTGGGTTGGCGTTGGTAATAATTCTCAATCTGGAACTTATGGAGAATTAGAAATCTCTGATGAAATCGTATTCTTTATCGCCAATAATGGACTTAATGGACATGAAATCCATTCATGGAGTCCTTTAGCACTAAGTGATGACTGGTTGATTTGGAATTAATCAATTCACTCTATCAATACAGTATGGGCATGAGACTCCAACCTCATAATGTTCTGATTGTTGGTCTTTTACAAGCAATGGATTTCTACATGCAAAGCATTGTGCAACTTCTGTCTCATCTAATTCAGGATTTACTGCAACTCTATGGTCGAAAACGAAACAATCTCCGTTCCAATAATCTCCGCCAACTTCTTCAAAATAGCCAAGTATGCCACCTTTTAATTGCTTGACATTGGAAAACCCTGCATCCAACATTACGACACTTGCTTTCTCACAACGAATACCTCCAGTACAGAACATTACAACTGGAGTGTCTTTCAAATCATCTGACATTTCGCCAACTGCTCTAGGGAAATCACGGAAAGATTTGATGTCCAACTCAAGTGCATTTTCAAATGTCCCTATCCTACATTCATAGTCGTTTCTTGTATCCAAAACTAGAACTTCTTTGCCTTCATCTAACCAATTTTTGAATTCGGATGGAGTTATTTCTTCTCCTGTGAATTCTGCTGGTTTTATGTGGTCAAGGCCGATTGAAATAATTTCTTTCTTTAGACGTACATTCATTCGATTAAATGGCTGATAGTCGGTATAAGAAATTTTTATTGTTAGATCTTTGAACCTTTGATCTTGGTCGAGATATTGGATAAAAGAATCGATGGCTTGTTGAGGGCCTGCTAAGAAGAAATTGATTCCTTCATGAGATAGTAAAATAGTTCCTTTCAAATTTAACTTGGCGCAGATATCTCTAAACGGTTGTCTAAGTTCATCCCTATCGGGAAGATCAACAAATCGGTATCCCGCTATATTGAGTATGTCGCCGACCATGATTGAGCGTGGAACCACTGACTTTTGATTCCATCGTTTGATTCTTTCATTTGCGCCAATCATGTTTGGAGGCAAGTGGTCTACGCCATCCTTGCCCAAACGCCCGGCTAGAAACTCTTGGGGCTGGAGACATTTGCCAGCGCTTGTGTTCATTACGCTCCAATCTAGTTAGAACTTCAAGAACCGTTTCGCGTTCAAGACCGTGTTGTACTATTTGTTCAGCATCCATCGAGTGTTCGATATGTAATTTCAAGATTTCATCTAGAACTGAATAGGGCGGTAAGGTGTCTTCGTCTTTTTGACCAGGGGCCAATTCCGCTGATGGTGGTTTGGTCATGGTTGATGAATTGACGGGAGGATTTTGTTTCATGGCTTTGGCTCTAGTATTGAACTGTTCACAAAGAGCATATACTTGCATTTTGTAGAGATCGCCTAATGGAGAATAACCGCCTGCCATGTCTCCATATAAGGTGCAGTAGCCTTGGGCCAATTCTGATTTATTACCCGTTGCAATTGCCATTCTACCTTGTGCATTAGCATATGCCATTACAATCAAACCTCGTAGCCTAGACTGTACATTCTCCGATGCTACGCTGTGACCTTCACTTAGCATGGTGCCAATTTGGCTGTCTAATGTGGAGTGAAGTTCATCGATTGATTCAATCTTAAATTCGATGCCCAATGATTCTGCGGTATGTCTGGCATCATCGAGAGAATGCTGCGATGAAAAGCGACTTGGCATCGCAATTCCTAGGACGTTTTCTGGACCTACTGCGGCAGCCGCTACGCATGCAGCAGCAGCTGAATCAATACCGCCAGAGAGGCCAAGGACTATCTTAGAAATGTTTGATTTTCGACAATAATCTGCTAATCCGGTAACAACTGCATCTGTAATGTCTTCGATTAAATCAGAACTATTTTCATGTCCGTCATTTTGAGGTGAAAGAATTTTCAATTGTGAATTACCAATACTCAAAGCATCATCAAGTGTTGACTTTATCCATTGACAATTAGAGGAATCATCGATATCAACTAGTAGCACTCCTTCCTGCCATGATGGTGCTACTACTACAGAACCATCTGGCCATGCTGCAAGGGAACAACCATCGAAAAGAAGGTCGTCATTACCGCCTACTTGGTTAGCAAGAAGAAATGGATGCCCTAGAATTTTTGCTGCAGTTCGACAAACTTCTATTCTTGTGCTGAGTTTATCTGCGTGATAAGGCGATGCTGAAAGATTCACAGTTGCGTCTAATTCCACTCCTTGGCGCCCCCATTCTGCAAGGTTTTCAATCGGGTCCGAGCCATATGTAGAAGGCGTCAAGCCAGCAGCTTGCCATGCATCTTCGCAAATTGTCACTCCTAAATCTAAATCTCCAATCGTTCGGCAAATCCCTGAACGATTAGATGCTTGAAAATATCTTGTCTCATCAAATACATCATAGGAAGGCAATAATTGCTTTCTTGTGACTATTCTATTAGTTTGTTCACCACTAGGGTGAGAGGAGAGGGGGCCTGCTCTAACAACGCCATTAGCAGGAAGTTTTCTCTCCCCATCAGGAACCACTGGAGTTCCCACTAAAACAGGAATCTCTACCGTAAGTGAACTTGCTTGTTGCTGTGACATTTTGACAAAATCGGGCTGAAGTAGTAAGTCTCTAGGTGGATAGCCACTAATTGCTAATTCAGTAGTTATCCCCATCAACGCACCATTCTCTTTGGCAATAGATGCAAGAGTTTCCAATCTCTCTGAATTACCAGATAAATCGCCAATGGTTGAGTCCACTTGTAGCAGACCAATAATACGCGACAATTTATTCACCTGTTCAACTAAATTGGACTATTTCGCCGTCTTCGTTCTTGTACCACCATTCATTGGTTTCTTTATCGTGATACCACCAATAACCATCTGAGCCCTTGACCCATTCGGATTCTTCACTAGCATTATCATTTGATTCGACAGAATCGCTAACGCCGAGTGCTGATGCTGCTGCAGAAAGTGATTGTGAAGGAGCGATACTACCGGCCATATACTCTTTATCAGATACATTTGATTGACTATAATTATTATCTTCGTATTCATATTCATCATCTTCTATTTCAGAAGAATATTCATCCCAATCATATTCTGAACGGGAACCTCTGCGAGTTGTAGCCTTCTTTGCCCATAGCAATGCTGTTACAATTATTGAAATTACTATTAGTAATACTGCTGAACCAATTATTGGATTTACATCTCCAAACAATTTATCGGTGAAAGATTGTTCTCTTGCTGGCCTAACATCAATTGTTGGCCCTTTTGCTGTTTCACCATTATCTAATTCGACATCAATCCATTGCACTCCCCGTGTAGTTGGAGCCCAATCTAAGGAAATCAATCCAACTCCACCAGCAGGAACCTCAACATTTGTCCTTTGAATTACTTCAGTTGAACCATCAATTCGAGATACAGAAATGACCGCATCAATATTGCCATCCAATGAACCGATGTTATTGACAAGAACTTTGACCGAGGTTGATTGGTCAACTTCAACAAGCAAACGAGTATAAGACACAGAAGATGTCTCCAAAGAGAATTCAGGCTTTAACCATTCAAGGTCCCATTGACCTACCAAAGAGCCTGCAGGAGTTGCCCCCATTCCAAGTACATCATTATCAGCAAGGTCTCTACCGTCGATTTTTATGAATAGAATCATTTGTCTTTCAAGCATTGAACTGGTTATGTCTGACAAGTCAACTTCAGCATATACTTCTAATTGTAAACCATCAATTTCATCACCTTCAAGAGTCATTGATTCAACACCATTTCTTAGGTAGTCGCCTGTTTCAGCGTCTTCAACCCACCAAATTAACTGAAGTGAATCCACGTCCAATCCGCCTTCTTCATCCAAGGCAACTCTAACCTCGTAAACTTCTGCTTTTAGTTCAGAACCTGGTCTTGGATTAAGAATTTCCACCGGCTCAGGACCTGTTCCATCAATTAAAATCCAACGGACACTTGATTGATCAGTCCCATCTATACCTTGACCAGAAATACAATTCACTCCCCAAGTTAAAGCAATCTTACCTGAAGTTGCTGGTGCTTGAAGACCGGTTGACCAAAGGCCATTTATCGAAGTAACCACAGTAGATTGTCCATTGAACAGTAGTTCAATATTGCAATCAAAGGTTGGTTTTGTTGATGTTTCAATGAACAATACTTCTCCACCGACTTCAAAGGTACTACTTGGACCCATACGCGCTCCATCCGATACAAGAGAACCTTGGTTCAAGTAAAGTGTGACAGTTTCGTCTGGTATTGTCATTTCTGCTGAGAAACGCCATCGCAGTTCAGGGAATGATTTGGTTGCAATTTGGCCTGCTCTGTCAACAACTCTAAGACTCGGTTCTCTTCTAGTATCTCCCAAATCCGGTAATGTCCATGCAAGATGGAATTCAATTCTTAGAGTCAACTCGGTTTCATATGGTCCAGCTGGACCATTTATCCCCATCATTTCACAATCATCAACAATCAAGTGAATGCTAGTAGTAGTACAGTTGCCAGTGTAGAAGTCCCATGATATAGGTAACTTATCACTGCCTTGTTTTGAAGCGAGTTCTACTGTGACTGTGGATAAATCAGAACCACCATTTGGTTCACTCATGGAAACTTCAAACGCATAATCCATCTGTGGATGAAGCCAGTTCTTCTTACCGCCATCCCACGAGAATGAATTGGAGGCAATCGAAGGAGGGCCATCCGCATTTAATTGATACATTAACAGATGCTTTCCTTCTTCATCTGTCCCATTGTCTTCCAATGGATGTCCAGCAGCGTCACTACCTGTTAGATAAACTGCAACCTTGTCACCAATATTTCCTCCAGCATCATCAATCAAAAGTGTATATTGTCCAATAAGTGCCGTCATATCATTAGGCATCAATAGAGTGAATGGTTCGAATTCTCCGGGGTTAGGCATTCCGCTGAAATCATAATCATTGACCCATTCTCGCCAAACCATTGCTTCGACATTTGAAGGCAATATTGGTTGATCGGTGATTTGTAACTGAATTGTTTGAGTCGTAGATGGAGTTCTGTGGTCATAAGGAGCCACATTAGACCAGTAAACAGAAGGACTAACTGAGTCTGCAAAGAATACTCGCTCAAATACCGCTTCTGAGGTAGTGCCTGAACCGTTTAGAGGAGTTACTTCAATTTTCCAATTCAACACTCCGTTGGTAAATGGCACTACATCAGTGAAATTCCATGTATCGCCGTCTAGAGAGGTGGTATTGGCTACAAGGGTAGAGCCGTGGAATAATTCTACAATTGCCTCACCTGGTGCAAAGGATTCATCACTATCTATCCCTTCAAAACCTACATCAACAGAAATATCCAATTGTTGGCCTGCTGGAAGATAGTACTCATTACTTGGTAATTCGCCCACAGAGGTTGTGAAAGTAACACTCTTCAATTCCAGGTCATTCTCGTATGCAACTGTTGAACCACCTATAGCACCCCATGAATGAGTTGCAGGAATCGAAATTACTCCGTTAGATAGAACCATTCTGGTAGATGCGGTCATGTATGTTTCATCATCCCAACCTGGTTCGATTCTAAATTTGATTGCAACATCAACATCATCACCAGATTCATTGACATTAAGCCACGAATCAGGATGTAATTCAATAAGATGAGAATCGCCTTGGCCAATTGGAGTTCCTCCTCCGATTGGAAGTAACCACGTAGCATGAGTCTCTATCCCGACAACATCTAGCCTTGCTAATGCAGCAGATGAAGAAGTAACTGAGAATGAAGTATGCATTGTATGCCATCTTTGACTTGGAGTTAGAACTGGCACAGGGTCATCCATGTAAGAATTAGAAATGGTGACATCGGCTGAAGAATTTACTCCAGTAAGAGTCACAGAAAGTCCACCTGAAGTACTCGAAACAAATTCTATAGGAATAAGATGTTGTCCTGATGCATCAGCCAAACTGGAACGAGCATTGTTGATTCCTAGCACAAATGATGATTGTTCATCGGCATCAATGTCCATGGAAATTGGATAAGGCGCTGATAGCCCTCCCATTTTCATGCCACCTGTCCCTATTACTTCGAATTCAACCTCAATAAAACTAGCACCAAGGAAACCAACACTTGAGGCCGTGTTTGTAGCAGCAAATTGTAAATCATCTAACTGTGTTTGATTGAAAATTATGTAGTCCGATTTAGCCATATCATAACTCCAGTCCGCTATTGTTTGACCGCCAATCTTGACAAATAAACTAGATAATGTTCCTGTTTCTGCCATTATACCAAATGAAAAACTCTGAATATCATCTCGAGGAATCCATGCTTTAGTTGAAGCAGAACCAGATATCCCTGGATTAACAGAGATTATTTCTTCACCGTTTTGGAAACGGTCTTGCCATCCCCATGAACCAACTCTTGAATCACTACCGCCCCATTCTAAAATTCCATCCATGCCGAAATCAACTGCTGGCTGGGCTGGAAATTTACCACTTTTCACGGTATAATCATACGAAGTAAACTGCATCTGTTGAGCAGTGTCATCAGGCACAATCCTAAATTGGAAATTATAAATCAATGGATCACCTTGATAGGTGAACATTGAAGGTGATGAAATATTAGTCCAATTCATAGACTCATCGGTTCTAATTTGAAGAAGTCCATTGTTTAAAGATACCATTCCAGTGATTTCATCAGTAGGTGATAAAGTGGTATACCATGGAGAAGTAACACTACAATCCCCGTCAAGTTCAATGCCCCCTGAAGGCATTGGAACAGCATCACCATTGGAAGAACAAGTCAAATTCCAAGCCATATCTGTAACTCCTCCCCTCAACGATGATGAGAAAGAGCCATCACCTGAAATTGAATGAAGAACCGGTATTCCAGTACCTCTTGGAGAACCACGAAACTCCAATAGAATCCTAATCTTAGGATACATTTCATAATCGAGCAAATTTAATGGAATCATCACATCATTACTTCCCTGAGCCCCAAGGATAGGATTTCCCGAAGCGTCCATTATTGTCCAATTGAGAAATGCCCCGTCTGGAATCTCAACATCGAGGTTCAAAGGCGCATAGGTACTTCGACTAATAACCTGAGTCGAACTAGAATCCCAACCTATTGTTGGACTCAACCAATTAGATTCGGGCGGTGAAGCAAGATGAACATCATCAATAAACCAGTAATCACAACATGTACCTGAACCATAAATTTGCGTCATTCGTATTTGAGTGGTGGCGTGAAGTGCGGCGGCTGGAAGGTTCGTAGACCATTGTTGGGCAGAACCACCGGGAGTGGCTCCTGCAAATGTTTGAATATCGACCCAATTTCCAGATGTTGCCTTGTATTGTACCTTTAGGTCTTCACCAGAGTCAGCCTCTTCTCCACATGAAGAAGATCCTTGTTTAATCCAAGCATGTAGAGGCATACTACTAGTTCCTGCAAGATTTAGTACAGGAGAAGTTGCATGTTCTGGGGTTGATTGGGCTTGTGTTTTGAGTGAACCCCCACTACTTCCGTTATATCCACAGGTATTGGAAGTATAGCGCCCAACATATGTCGAACTTGAGACCGTCCAACCTTGAAGTCCAGTGTTGAAATCCCATATTGTTCCAGCAGTAGTTCCTGTCAAAGATGTGCCTGAAACAACAGTTCCATTCTTGGTAGCATCACTATTTGACCAAATAGCATTACTATCCCAAGTAAAACCATATTGCTTTTGTAATACGGCTGGTTCAACCTCAAGTTGTAAATCTGTAATAGGTGCATTGGATGGAACATCGACTGTAAAACCATTGTAAGATTGGTCGTCTCCTGGCAAATTTATGAATGTTTCAGCACCTACTGGAGTGAATCTTGGAGATTCTAAATCCTCCAAATTAGGGATTATTGGCTGATTAGCCAAATTATTTGCATTCATTTGCAATGGGCCTATAATTATCATAATTATTGCCAAAAATAGGGCACTGCGCCACGAACCGGAGCCCGACATGTCAGCCCGTAGTAATGGAAGGACTTCAAACATACGCTTCTAGAACAGATTTGATTGATATAAATATGCTCGGCAAGACCACAAACCAATGTTATTTTTGCATGCAGAATCAAAAGTTAAGGGTGAGGTTCAAGACAAAAACCATTCTCGCAAGGTCATGGCTCAACCAAAACCCGCAGGTGAATTGGATGCTGTTTCAATGGAAAACGCATTACTAGAGACATGGGGAAAGGAAAATGCATTCCGCGCCTCTATTGATTCAAGAATAGATGGTGCGCCGTTTATTTTCCTTGAAGGACCTCCTACTGCCAATGGAAAACCAGGGATACATCACGTTGTAGCAAGAGCATACAAAGATCTAGTCTGTAGATGGAAGGCTATGGAAGGCTTCCGCGTCGAAAGAAAAGGAGGATGGGATACTCATGGATTACCTGTTGAAATCGAAGTTCAAAAGAGAATGGACCTAATGTCGAAAGAAGCAATCGAAGCATATGGAATGGATAACTTCAACAAAGCATGTCGTGAATCTGTATGGACATATGAGAGTGCTTGGCGTGAAATGACAGAAAGAATGGCATATTGGGTCGATTTAGATAATCCATATGTCACCCTAGACAATAACTACGTTGAATCATGTTGGTGGGCATTGAAACAAATGTTCGACAAAGAACTACTATATCGTGGACACAAAGTTCTACCTTATTGCCCTCAAACTGGAACTTCTTATTCAAGTCACGAAGTAGCACTTGGGTACAAAGAAGTTGAAGAGCCATCAGTTTATGTTAAGTTCAAACTTATTGATGATAATGCCAGTATTCTTGCTTGGACCACAACTCCTTGGACTTTACCAGGAAACGTCGGACTGGCTGTAGGCCCTGAGGTAACTTATGTCAGAGTGAAAATCAGTGAAGATGCTGAGAATTGGTCTGGTGCTGGAGGTGCATCTGTAGGTGAAGAGGTAATTTTAGCCAAGGATTTGATGAAAGAAGTCCTTAGGCATAATGTCGAAATTATTGAAGAATTCAGTGGTAGTGAACTTGTAGGTCGCTCCTATGAACCACTTTTTCCTGGCGCTGTACCTAGCGGGGATTCAACTTCGGGATGGACTGTTTTAGCGGCTGACTGGGTTACTACAACCGACGGTACTGGCGTAGTTCACACCGCTGTAATGTATGGTGAAGATGACTATCACCTCGGTATGGAAGCAGGGCTTCCTGCATATCATACAGTGGGAATGAATGGTGCTTTCAATGAAGGAACACATCCTAAATTAGATGGAAGATATGTCAAAGAATGTGACCAAATAATAATCGAATTATTATCCAGTCCTAAAGGAAGTAATGGAAAAGGACCAGATAGTGGCTTGCTTTACAGGGAAAAAGCATATTCTCACGATTATCCACACTGTTGGAGAACTGACCATCCACTGCTATACTATGCAATGGATTCTTGGTTTGTCAAAATGACTGCTGTCAAAGAGAGATTATTAGAGTTCAATGATGGTGTTGAATGGGCACCTGATTGGGTTGGCGAAGGGCGCTTTGGAGAATGGCTACGCAATGTCAAGGATTGGGCTATTTCACGTGAAAGATACTGGGGTACACCTCTACCTGTGTGGAGAAGTGAAGACGGCGAAATGAAGTGTATTGGCTCTATTGCTGAACTTCAAGAAGAAGTCGCAAAGGCTGTGTCTGCAGGTATTTCTAATCCTGAATGTCCTGATGATGTTGACCTCCACAGACCAATTG
>Ga0208407_1000556_pt1 | contig 17413 bp, 13 predicted proteins | sample ETNtaG_9_FD_185775 | JGI IMG/M metagenome (GOLD analysis project Ga0208407, IMG submission 185775) | Marine microbial and viral communities from oxygen minimum zone, Eastern Pacific Ocean - ETNP201406SV69 (SPAdes) (version 2) | ecosystem: Environmental > Aquatic > Marine > Oceanic ...
ATTCATCTCAATTAGGTGATCCTAAGTAACGAAATTATGCTTACCGGTGACACTTAGGAGAGATATTATGAAACGTTTGTTGCTAGGTCTGCCAATCCTTTTATTAGTTTCAATGAGTTTGTTTTCTTGTGGCGGAAGTGACGGTGAACAGTCGTCATCTTCTAGTGCTCAAACCACCGAAACCAGTTCTGATACGAGCAGCGAAGAATCTGAGGCGGAACCTGCTGAAGATCAGGAAGAAACTGTAGAAGAAACAAGTGAAGATCAGGAAGAAACTGTAGAAGAAACCACACCAGTAGAAGAAGAGGAAGAGGAAGAGGAAAGAATTGCTTCAGATGTGGGAGTCACTGAAGATAAAATAACTATTGCTGTAATCATCGCTGATCTGTCAGGACTTCGCGATATCGGCTACCCTCTTCCCGATGGTTTAACGAATGAAGCATTATCCGGTCGCATAGGAACCTATCTTGAGGATTGGAATGAAGCAGGTGGAATCAACGGCCGCACGTTTGAAATGGTTGAGATCACATGGAATCCACTAGATGCGGCGACAATGGAAAATGCGTGTACGGAAGCGACCCTCGATAATGAGGTGTTCCTTGTCGTGAATTCTTCGGGGTTTAATCCAGCGTATGTGCCATGTTTCACTGAAGACAATGACACAGTGTTCCTTCTAGGCGATAAGGCACCGCAATACATGTTTGATGCAGCCCCTGACAGGCTCTTTGGGTTCTTCCCACCTGGAGAAATAGCTGCGGTGCAAGCTGGGAGAATTTTTTTAACTGAAACCGATTTAGCCGTAGGTTCAAAGATCGGGATACTCGAGCCAAATAACCCAGCGGCCCAAGCGGCTTCCGTAGAAGTTAAAGACATGTTGGAAGATGCAGGCTTTGAAACAGTTACTATAACGATCAATACAGCATCTGGTGATAACGCCGCTTCTAATGCAGAAGCAGCAGCATCAGTATCTCAATTCAACGCCGAAGGCGTTTCGGAAGTATTCGTTTTGTTAGGTTTCATCCAAACAGATGGTTTCTTCGGGGAAATTGAAGCCCTTGATGTTTCTTGGGGTAGAACGCTGGTTGATGTCGCACCAGGTATGTGTACCCAATTTGGTGCGAGCCGAACAAATCCAGCTGCCGAAGGCTCATCCTGTGTGACATCAACTGATGCATACAGTCTTCTAGAAGGGGGCCTTCGTGAAGATCGCCCATTTGAAGCTCAATGCCGTGAGGAATGGTTAAACCATTTCCCAGTCTTTGAAGGGAGAAGCGATAGAGGTGTTCCATCCGGCGAAGTTGGTTTAGAAACCGCCGACGGGGAACTTCTAAATTCCGATTATGCTTACGCCGATTGCAATATCGTAAATGCAATGAAGCATGCATTTGAGAATGCTGGGGTTAACCCCACTCGCGACTCTTTCGCTGCTGCGCTAAAGACATACTCTGGGTTTGCCGCCACAATGTCCAACGGAGAAGGGGCGTTCGGACCAGACAAAAATTATTACTCGACGCAAATGTGGCAAGTAGAATTCAGAGTGGTCTCTAAGGACACTCCCCGAGGTGATGATGGCAAATTCAACGGCTGCCCCGCACCTACGAATTGTTGGATTCCAGTTACTGGAACATGGTTCAACATCGAGTGAGTAAACACAGCGAAATATTTTCGACAGGTTACAGGAACCCTTTTCTTGCTGACAGTGAGAATCCCATCGCCCATGGACGATGCGATCAACAAGACAACACGCCTATCTCGGGCCCCCGCCCAAATGGCGGCAAACGGTTGTCAGAAGACGAACTGGTTCATACATGGATCGGGCCCGGCCATTTCGGGGGACTTATCTCCAGTCCATACCCTGACGGCAAAAGAGTGATTTGGAGTAACGGCCGAGAACAGATAGTCAAATTGGATTACGACACGCTCGAGTTATTAGCAACATTTGATGTTGATGAAGTCACTAGCCGAACGCAACTCGAAGAGGACATATCAGGACTAGATGAATTAACCGGTGATGCAGCTGTTGGCCATGCTGCCAACATGGCGATGCGGTATCTTACTGGATTAGATGGCGTCTACTCACTTTTGGATAACGAAGGAACGCTTTTCCTCGGTAGGAAAGAAGAAGTAGTGGCATTCTGCGACGCTGTTCCAGGAGATCGAACTTCACCGATCATTGAGAAAGCTAGATGGGAAAAACCTGCAAATATCGATGGCTATTTTGTGGGTATTAATATCACTCACGATGGCCGTTTGGTCTTATCAACCGATCACGGATGGATAATTTGCCTTGAAAGAGATTTCAGTAAATACACGACGCTACTCCTACCAGAAGCCGAAAACGAAGCTGCAGAACACTGCGCCCGCATGGAAGAAGAACGGGGAAATACCGGGTACGGATGGCTGCGAACTAGCTTATGCACTGACGATAGAGGCGGAATTTACACAAGTTCGGTAGATCACACCCATAAGGTTGTGTGGACAGGAGAAAGGCTTTCACTCGACGAAGCAGACGGCGCTTGGATTGCGGAATACCGTAACGGCACAGGCAAGGGTTCAGGCACCACACCGTGCCTTATGGGATTCGGTGACGAAGAAGACAAATTTGTTGTTATCGGAGATGGCGATGATGTCGTAAACATCACTCTTTTTTGGCGAGATCAAATTCCAGAAGACTGGGAGAGATTGCCAGGCGCGCCGTCTCGAAGAATAGCGGGTTTGGGACCAGCGAACATGGGTGACTCTAACCTTAAAGAAATCCAAACTGAGCAGTCCATAACCGTCTCGGGTTATGGCGCCATGACAGTAAATAACCACCCTGCATCAACTCCTGAGTATCTTCCCGAACGCGGAGCCCGAATGCTGTGTTTTTTTCTGGGTAACGACCCAAAATACACTCCGTTTGGCATGCACAAATTTGAATGGGACCCTACGACTCGTTCTTTCAATGAAGCTTGGGTTGCTCTTGATGTCAGTTCACCTAATTCAGTTCCTTTCGTAAGCCAAGCAGAGGACCTGGTTTACACTTGTGGAGTTCGCGAAGAGAATTGGTCTATTGAAGCCATTGACTGGTCAACAGGTCAATCAATTGGGTACTGGATTATGGGAGGATCCCAGTTCAACACTTTGGGCGCAGGTATCACAATTGATGATGATGGTCGGATCATCTGCGGATCAATCTTTGGGAAAACCCGACTCCTGCTATAAAAGATAACAAAACCCTGAAGATATTAGAGGATTTAGGATTGCTTACTATGTTGTGTTATCCCGTTTGGTTTCTGAGAAGGGAACAGGATAGTGTTGTGATGGCTCCAGAGATGATGATTGCCCATAAAGACCACTTATGCGTAGCGACCGTTCCGATTTTTCCTGATTCTAGGATAGAAGCAACAACTGCTGAGCCTAGGGAACCTCCAACCCTGTAGGAAGTCTGCAAAATCGCTGTTCCAGTTCCGACAAGATGAGGCTCAAGTTCTTTCGTTCCAACTGCCGTGGTGTTGGAGAGAATAGTAGCCATCCCAATACCGGCCGCTATCAGTGCTGGGATCATAGCCAGTACCGATGGTGAATTTCCTGCTGTTAGATTCATAGCAAGAAATCCCAAAGTAAAGATCAAAGCTCCAGTTGCCATCACACCTCTGAAACCATTCTTGTCCGCAAATCGACCCGCTGGTTTCGCGATAAAAACCATGGTGCCTGGCATGATTGTCAATAAAAGACCGGTTTTTATAAGGCTGTAATCCCAAACATCAATTGCGTAACTAAGTAGGGCTAACCACATCCCAAAGAACATTAAAGATGAGATAAAGCCGATAATAATGCTAAGAACGAATGCATTATTTGTGAACAGGTGCAAAGGAAGAACAGGAGCGGTATGTGTTTTTGATCTTCTTACAACCAGTGTTACAAGAAGGAAGCCTCCTATAAAGGCACAAATTGTTTGTGGACTTGCCCATCCCCAATCGTTTCCTTCTAAAAGCGCGAAGACAAATAAGGAAATTCCAAACATTGCCGCAAGGGTCCCCAAATAGTCTATTTGGGATTTTGTCATAGAGCGATGGTCGCTATTCCAAGATGGAAACCCTAAATAGATGACAAGGGTACTGATCGGGACGACTGAAAGGAATAGAATCCTCCATGAGGCGTATTCAACAAAAATTGAAGACAGGACTGGACCTGTTACTCCTGCCGTTGCTGTCCAAAATGCCCATCTTCCCATGGCCGTAGCGAGCTGACCTTCGTTGGTTTCTCGGACAATGATCGCTATAGAACTTACCCCAAGTCCAGCCAAGGCCGCTGCTTGCAAACCCCGTCCGATTATCAGGAAGGCAAGGTTGGGAGAAATAGCGCTCAACAACGAACCAACGACAGATGCTCCTGCTGAACTGATCATGATTCTGTTATGACCGTAACGGTCCGCGAGGTGCCCGGCTTGCAGCAATATAGCTGCGCTAACTATTCCCACTATTGTCAATATCCAAGTCGTAGAAGCTGTATCCCCATTTCCCAGAGATGAGCGTATGGCGGGAAAGAGGATAAACGTACTAGTTGAGTCGAAACCAGCAATGAAACCGCATAGCAAAGCCGCCCATAGCAACCGATTCTGCTTTTCCTTAAACTTCTCCATAGAGAATCCGGTCCACAAGCGCACCCCTGAACACTAGAGGCATAAAAAAAAGATTACAAAAGATAGTAGAGCACCGGATCATGGTTCTAAACGCTTAGAGTTATCAGCTAAGCCTCGTTGTTTCTAAGTGTCCGGTGCCACTGCGATGTTCCCGAGATTACAACTCAGTAGTAACAGTAAAACCCGCCGAGATTATTGCTTGAGGGTTTTAACTGTGCGCTTCTACACCTCAGCATCGTTGGATTTGAAGTATGAATTAATTCCCAAAGTGATAATCACTATTGCCATTCCTACTCCTTGAAAAGCTGAAACTGATTGGGACAATATCCAATAGGCAAGGAGTGTAGATACTACGGGAACGATGAGTTGAAAGACAGCGATAAGATTTAAAGGGGCTTTCCCCTGTGAATAATTCAGGAGGAAATGTCCAACTCCTGGAATAAGCGCTACCAGCAGAATTCTCCCCAAGTCAGCGTTGCTTTGGGCAATAATGCTCGCCTGAGTTGAAAGGACCAAAGGGATCAGGACAAGTCCCCCCCACGCAAAAACTCCAGCCATGAACTCAACTAAGGGGACAGTGAGGAGTGTTTTTTTTGCGAAAATAAAGTATCCGGCAGATATATTGACAGCCAACACAGCGAGCAAATCTCCTTTGAAATCTCCTGTTCCGCTACTACTTCCTGAAGCTACTATCAACATTGCTCCGCAAACAGCAATTATAGAAACGAGAACATGTCGTAACGTAATTCTTTCTTTAAATATAAAAAATGCTGCGAGGGTAAGGGGAATAGGAAGAAGAATGGTTATTAATGTTGCGTTTAGAATGCTAGTAATTTTCGCGGCCCAGAAAAAGAGTCCCATGCTGCTACCAAAACAGATTCCTGCTGGAGCTGCTGATAGGAAGCGTTTAAATGAAAGATCTTTCCTTATCAAGATGAACACTGCGAGTACAACGAAAGCTATCCAACATCTCCAAAAAGCCATTGCGAGTCCATGAAGATTCGAATCAGCTACTACCACCGGCGAAATAGCTGTCATTATATAACCAAGCGCACAAGCGATAAGCCCAGTTCTATACATCCCTGTGTCAGGGCTCTTTGCCGACTGCGTTATCTCTGACATGCCCATAGCTTAGGGCAGAATTGTGTTTGCGCTTAGTGGACTGTGTTTGTTATACGAGCCTAAGCGCTACGTATTTACAGGGGTTTAAGATATGGCATTAAAGTAATCACATGGTTAAAGGTCAACTGGTTCCGCTTTCTGCACATCATGTGAAAGCTTTAGAGGTGTTTCTGCGAGAATTTGAGGAATCTGGAGATGAATTACATGGCTATTTCTTTAACCGGTCCACCAATATCAAAAAAGTTATTTCAACACTTGAAGCATGGGAAAGAGGAGATGAACTCGTAGATGGTTGGGTTCCAAATTCAACTTGGTTTTGGGAAAATGATGGAGTCTTGCAGGGTGTGATTAATGTTCGCCATCACCTCACTGCTTGGCTTGAAGGAAATGGAGGGCACATAGGTTATTCGGTCGCACCATCACAACGTCAACAGGGTGTAGCGACATCAATGCTTAGATCAGCGCTCACCAAATGCAAAGAATTAGAGATTCCTAAGGCTATGTTGATTTGCGATTCAGATAATGCAGGGTCGATTAAAGCTATTGAAGCAAATAACGGGGTTCTTGAAAGAGAAGAGAATGGTCAACGCTGGTACTGGATAGAACTTTAAACAGCTTTCGAGCGGCTCAGTAGCGGGTTAAATCGTACTCGATCTGGGATCTCGGTAGCGCCTGGCACGCCACGTTCAATCATAAAGAGACGCAGTGTTTCCATAGCTTTAGGTTCATCCCAATGAGGAATGGTCGGATACATATGATGGATGACGTGAGTTTGCATCGAATGGCAGAGAAATCGCGGCAATGGAATAGTCCAGAAGCGTGTGTCAGCATAACGCCCGGTTTGTGTACCAGGTCGATGTGGCTCCCACGCGAAGTAAACGTAAATGTAAGAGAGCCCAATCTTTGATGGAAGCCACCACGCTAACAAAGTCTCCAATGGGAATAGGACAACCATCACTAACTGTGTCAAAGATAGCAATTTCGCAATTGGAATACCTCGCATTATGGACTCAGCAAATTCCGGGTCACGTTCTATATGGGTTTGGAGAACTTTTACATCACGACGGTGTACCGCTGCCGCTGGCGTCCACCAATGGTCAGCTCCACTTTGGTAGTCCACATCCAATTCAGGGTCGTTTGTGTGAGCATGATGTTTCATATGTGTGGCACGTAGCACCTCATGTGATTGTTTCAACCCCAGCAATGAGATCTGCCCGACGAAGAAATCAATCCACTGCCACCGGTCCTGACGGCCCGATAGGTTACCGTGCTGGCCTTCATGCGATGGCAGATAGGCCATGCTCATACATACTGTGGCAACTATGAAGCCTAACCATATCGGAACGACTCCGGTAATTGTTAAAACTAAAGTGGTGACCCATAGCATGGATTGGCCGATACCGATAATGATCATTTCCCACTGGATTCTCCCCATAAAAGTACGTGCCAAAGCACGCTCTGCCTGAGGGGATAGATCAATGGTGGTTTCGTTGGCGGTCATAGCCAATACCCCCTGATATGAGCGGCGAACCCACTGGCAAGGCCAATCGCGAATGAGGCGATGAGCAAGACCGCATTATTCGCATTTGGCCAAATCCGCTGACTGATAGCAAAGAGAACACAGCCCCAGAAGACCAGTCCAAACCAAATCTTTCCCCAAGTCTCTGAATGTTGAATTAAGTCACCTGTTATCCGAGCCAGACCGGTCGGCGGGGTTTGCGTGTTTTGTTGCTCCATCATCCAAGATTATCTAGGAAAGAGGACATCAGCAATTAGCACGTTCTTGCAATGGGCTACATGAAGTACAAGTTCCGATCAAATCAAGTCGGTGGCTCTCAACAATAAAGTCAAACTGTTCAGCAACCTGTTGAAGTGAAACCTCTAAAGCCTTCTCAACATTGTCTGACAAATGAAAGTCAAGAATTTCTCCACAATATGAACAAATGACATGGTGGTGGTGGTCAGTAAATTGTTCGGCTAGTTCATACCGTGCATGGTCATCGTTTGTGATAATTCGAACTACCGACCCTGCTTCTTCTAACACAGCGAGATTACGGTAAACACTTGATTGGGCAAGTTCATTGTCAACTTCCAATATCTGACTAGTAGTGAGTGGCTTTTTGGATAATTGGAGAATAGAAATTAAGCGACGACGATTGCTTGAGTAATTTTGCCTAGCGTTTGTTCCATCTGTGGGGGTTTGAGGGGGTATGTTAGTGCTGAGCGGTGCATGCAGTAACTACTTGTTGAGAGTAGAAGTGTATACTTGTGCTGCAAATCATATTGCTGTAGGGGGGATTTAATCTTGAAGAAGGAATTCGCCGGTTTTCAGTCAGCCTTTGAAAAGGTGAGGCGAGTTAATATTCAACCTCAAATTAAAAAAGCAAGATCTTGCTATCAGAGGCAACCTGTTTTTTTGGTATTAGCTTGCTTGGGATTAGCTTTAGTTCTTCTGCTTGTAATTGCGTGGAGTGATGATGTTTCTAGATTTGAAGAGTTCAAGGCTCGAATTGATCCATATAAAAGAGAAATTTACTACTTTATCCCCGCTGGATTTATTTTTATTGCACTTGCTGCGTATCTCTCGAAGAAAGGTAATCAACTTTTATTTCCCTTCGCTACCGTTGTTATTTTGATTGTTGGATTTAGTTTGGGCGCATCAACATTTCCAAAGCAAAATGACCATGCATGGGGAGTGCAGCTTAACGGCCCTAGTGACTTAAATGATATTGCTGAAAGTAGTCCTCAGATACGAGCGAGAGAGACGTGGCTAACCTACATGAAACTACAACCCCATCTCAAAGATAAATTAGTCATCGTTGACGCAAGTACAAATCCTACTTACTTGAATGGCTTCACTAAAGCTAAGTTCCAAGTCGATACAGGTCACGACTCTTCCTTTGTGCCATTTAGCCGGATGAGTGCCTTAGAAATAATTTTTGAAGGACCCTTATACAAGAACAGAAAGTTACTTCTTTTTGGAGAGGGTGAAAGTTACAGTTTCTATTCAACTGCTGAAACAGATTATGTGGTGGTGAATAAGTGATTGGAGAGTTGCTCTTCTGCATTGTCTTGTCATTCGGTGGGTTCGGGACTGCCTCACGGAGTGGACTTATTGTAAGCAACCCGCTTCTTGCTAAGACCATGCTTCTGCCAATGGGTGTTGCAATTTACACTTTCAGTAGTGCCCTAGTCTATGCTTTCGGCATCAATCAACCGATAGTCGGCTTATGCGTTATGGGGATTCTGTCAATTGTTGAATTATCCAAAATAAAGCAAACCAAGGCGACTTTAGTTCTGCATTTCAGGTCTTTTCTATGCTCTGTAACGATTGCAACCGCATTAATGCTTGTAATCCGAGTTCTTGTATCCCCGTTGCTCACTTTTGATTCTTACAAAATATTACTCAGCGGTAAATCGTTCGGATCATCAATTTTCTCTTTTAGCTCACCTGAGTTGGCCAGTTTTCCTTTCATGATCACGAACTTTCAAACAGGAAGTGAAATTTTCAACTTTTCATATACTGTTTACCTCCCAGTTGTCACGGGATTCTTAGGGATAATAAGCGCAATAATTATCGTTTCTCATCTCGTAACCTCATCTAGAAAGGATTCCGCAGTATTCGGTATTAGCGTCCTTATAATTTTGTTGGCATTTGGGTCTGTGACGTATATGCTCCGCATGCAATTGGGTTACCTGAACAGTCACCTACTGATGGCGGGATTCTACTCGCTTGGATTTACGATTTGCCTCACTAAAGGTAGTGACCTCAAGAAAGCATTGTGCCCATCTGTTTCTGCACTCTTAATAGGATCTACAGCTTTCATAAGGATGGAAGGCTTACTTCTAACGACGCTTTTGATAATTTCATTCGTATCGATTGAAAAGCTCTCGAGAAAAGATTTGATGACGTTCTCCTTGATTTCTTTGGTAGTTCCAGTGCTATGGTACGTACGATTAGCGATTGCGGGTGCAAGCGGTAGCACGATAATTTCACCTCGTAATACAATTCTAATGCTACTTATAGCGGCCGGTCCTTTGGTCCTAAATTGGTGGCGATCGAGTCTGAAGGTTTTAGATCTTCTTCCCACTATCACAATCATCGCTCTGGGCATCATCTTTTGCTTTCTCCTTTTGGCCAGAGAACAGACAATTGAAAGCGGCTTAATCTTTCTCTCTAATGCTGTTGGTACGGGTTATTGGGGTGCATTCTGGTGGACATTTGGGCCTCTTGCGGTCGTTTTGCTTTGCTTTGGGCCAAGAATAAAAAACGAAATCGTTTGGATAATGACTATCGGCGGTGGATTACTCATAATTCTTTTGCTCGGTGCTATCAGGAGAATACCCTATCGTATTGGTTGGGGTGACTCTGGAAATCGAATGCTCGTTCACATAGCTCCTCTTGCGGTACTATATATAGCTGTGAAAGTTCATGCTTGGTTTCGCACAGGAAACTCATCTTCTAAAGATGCAGAAAAGACAGTTGAAACTAAGACTTGCCCTCTAAATAATGGAACATCATGATGTACGCAAAGAACCACTGCAATGTATAGAGAGCATAAAGTAAATGTTATTGTTCCAGCTTTTAATGAAGAGTTGCTTATCCTTGACACTCTTTCAGGTATGCCGAACTTTATTGATCAAATAATCGTCATCGACGACTGCAGTACAGATAAAACAAACGAGATTGTAACTGAAGCAGCAAAGCATGACGACCGGATCATGCTTATCGTCCACGAAAAGAACCAGGGAGTGGGACAGTCCCTTATCGATGGGTATCTCAAAAGTCTGGATACAGAATGCGATGCCACAGTCGTAATGGCAGGTGATAACCAAATGGACCCGAATGATCTCCCTAACCTTCTAAATACTCTCATTGACGGCAACCATGATTACATAAAAGGTAACCGCCTTTTACACACAGATATTGCATCAATGCCTAAGTATCGGTATCTAGGCAATTCATTGTTAACCCTATTAACGAAATTTGCAACCGGATATTATTCTCTTATGGACCCGCAATGCGGATACACAGTAATACGAAACTCGGCTCTTTCAGAGATCCCAATCGCAAGTATGGCAAAAGGGTACGCAGGAAATGCAGACATATTGACCATGTTGAATATCAAACAATTCTCTGTGGCTGATTGCGAAGTTAGGCCAGTTTATGGTCAAGAAGTAAGCACAATTAAAGTAAGTAGGTATATTCCTTTAATTCTTCGTGTCCTAACAAAGAACTTTTTTAAGAGACTGTGGTGGAAATATGTAGTCCTTGATTTTCATCCCTTAGTTCTATTCTTTGCATTCGGAACGTTCATTACAACATTTGTTGCTATTCCTTTGTCAGTTAGATTCTTCTATGTTTACGCACAATCTAGTGAACTCCCAAGAACTACAGCTATTCTTTTTTTCGTGGCATTAATGACAGCGGTCCAATCGTTTCTATTCGCGATATGGCTGGATATGGAACATGGGTCCAAAAGAAGAAATTCGTGAGAGAGACAGATCTTTCCATGAATTACAACATTTGTCTCGCGTTAATGACCCTTTAAGAGGTTGAACCTAATGTTTACCAAATATGAGTTTCGCCGCTATTTGAATATGATCATGTACACAAGGGAATTTTGAGATGTGTGGATTATTTGGCGTAGTTACAGTTGGTGATAATTTCATATCCAAAAGCGACATCACAGAACTAAATCGATTAGGTAAGAAAGCGCAACGCAGGGGTGTTGATGCCAGTGGCTTAATTTCAGTTTCGGATGACAAGCAGATTAGAATCGTCAAAGCCAATCACAGCTTTGAATCGATGGTCAAAACACCAGTCGGCCATGAACTTCTTAAATCTGCAAAAACTCAACAGACTGTTGCATTGTTTGGCCATAGTCGTTTGGAAACACATGGTTATTCAGGCTCATCGGAAAATAATCAACCAGTAGTACTGGGCAGTTGGGTGGTTGTCCATAACGGAGTCATCACTAATGCAGATGAGATACGTTTAAAAACACAGATTAATGACCTTGGAATTGAAACAGATAGCGTTGCAATCGCTCTCCTTCTAGAAAAGTGGGATAGAGAAAGGAGGGCATACAGTTCTGATGAAGTATTTAACCAATTAAGCGGCGAGTACAGCATCATTGCGGCTTCAACTTCAGGTGAAGTGATTTGTCGTACGAACGTTGGCAACCTTTACTTTGCTACTGGCGATAACGAACAAATTTTTATAGCTAGTGAACCCAGGCAGTTTTCGAAAGAACTTCAACAAAATTGTTCACAAGTGAAACTTAACGAAACAGTTACCTTGCATGAATCATCTCAGGACACAGGAAGTATCTCTGTGCTTACTTCTATTAAAAGTGAAGTGGGAATGGAGGGGGCACAGGGTTTACATCTTGGCGGAAGCCAAGTGGACTCAGATTTCTCAAAGAGCATGGAGCAAGTAGCTTTAATTGCTCAAGATAGGGCTAAGGGTTTAAGAAGATGTAATGCCTGTATTCTTCCTGAGACATTTCCGGGTATTTACTTCAACGATGATGGAGTTTGCTCTATTTGCCTTGACTTTAAGCTCCCTGAATATAGTGGTCTGGATAGCTTGACAGAGGATTTGCAAAGCGAATTAACGGAATCTGGGGAAGTTCTGGTGTGTCTAAGTGGTGGCCGAGATAGTTCATATATCTTGCACTTAGTGCATCATCTTGGGTTTAAGCCGATTGCTTATACTTATGATTGGGGAATGGTAACCACGGCTGCGCGCGAAAATATGTCGCAAATGTGCGGTGATCTTGGAGTAGAGCATATTGTTGTATCTCCCGATATACGTCGCAATCGAACTCGGATAAATCGTGCCCTTTCATCTTGGCTGAAAAATCCTAAGCTAGCGACAATACCTATTCTTATGGCCGGGGACAAACCCTATTTCCGATGGGGTCAAGAAGTAGCGAGAGAGAGAGGAGGAATACCTGTTCTTATGGCGGATCACCCTATGGAAACAACTGGGTTTAAATCTATGCTTGCAGGCGCTAAAACATCAGCTGACCATTCACAAGGAACGACTTATCGACTTAACATTTCAAGCATGACAAAAATGATATGCACCTATGGAGCACATGCGATTCAATCGCCTGGCTTGATGCCTTCTTTGGTCAAAGAAGGTTTAATCGGTTTTGTTGATTATTACATTCGGGATCATAAATTTCTTAAACCATTTTCTTATATCCCATGGGAAGAGGAATTAATTGAGACTACATTACGTTCAGAATACGCTTGGAGTTCAGGAGAAGATCGTTCGGTAACACCTTGGAGAATGGGAGATGGAACTGCGCCATTCTATAATCTGATGTACCTCATTGGTTTAGGAATGACTGAACATGATACTTTGCGATCAAATCAGATCCGTTTCGGATTAATTGAGAGGCAAGAGGCATTAGAGAAGGGAACTCGTGATAATAGCTTTAATGCTCTCGGACTTGCATCTTATTTCGCCACAGTTGGTATTGATCTAAAGTGGGCTGGTGGTCACATACAAAGATTTGCAAGTCACTACCAATGAAATGCCCTTTTCGATAATTAGATTTCTAAAAGAAGGTGGCGAGGGGCATTATGTCTAATCTGAACATCAAAAGTAAAGACTTTGTTTGGACGTTCACTGCATTTGGGGCTGTTGCTTTGTCTGGTTTGGCCATAAACCAGGTAATTGCTAATCAACTTGGTGTAATAGCTCTTGGTCGCTACAACATGTTACTGGCTATAGTAATTATCGGTGGGCAGATAGGGGCCATGGGTATCCACAGTTCAGTGCTTTATCACACCCCAAAAGCCCGATCAGAAGAAGGAAACACCTCTGAAATTCTCAACGCTGGGCTTTGGGCAACAACGTTTACATCATTAACCACAACCTTGCTTATCTATTCCGGTGGAGAAATAGTTCTGCGTTGGTCAGATAATTCGTATTATCTTGATGGACTTAGAGCTGTCGCCGTTGGATTGTTTTTGTATCCGATTAATAAATCTCTTCTTGCTCATATAAATGGCTTACAAAGAATTCGAGCATTTTCTATTTTCTTTTCAGGCAGGTTTGTTCTTTTAGCTGGACTGGCGACCATTGCTTCCTATTGGTCCTCCAATGATCGGATTCTTCCTTGGACTATTTCAGGCGCTGAGATAGCAATATTTCTTGGCTTAATGCTTACAAATAAATCCGAACTATCAGGTTTGAGTCAATGGCGTAAATCAAAAAAGATGGTCACTGAACATCTCCGATACGGTCGTAGAGGGTTTTTGGGTTCCACGTTACTTGACCTCAATACGAGGCTTGACATTATTTTACTTGGATTAATTTCAGGTACCAGATCAGTAGGTGTGTACAGCATTGCTAGTTTATTTGCTGAGGGACTATATCAGGCAGCTATGGTTCCACGTTATATTTTGGATCCGGTAGTCACGAGCTTGTTTGTACAAAACAAGATCTCTGAGCTACAGGAGACTATTGCTAGAGCAAAGCGCCAGATTTATCTGTTGGCGATACCGCTTCTAGTGATTAGTAACTTGCTGTACCCCATAGTTGTTGAATTTTTATTTACGAAAGAGATAGCAGACGAAAGTTGGCCTGTCTTTCTTATCCTAAGCCTTGGAGTTGGTCTTAGCTCCGGTTACATACCCTTTACTAATATTTTGCAACAATCTGGATTTCCTGCACGCCAATCATTGCTTCTTGTGGGTATGACTCTCACAAATCTTTTTCTTAATATGCTTCTTATTCCGTTCTTAGATACGAAAGGCGCAGCTTTAGCAACTGCTGCAAGTTGGCTGTCTATAGTGTTCTTTCTTCGTCAGATTACCAAAAGGACACTTGGGTTCAAAGTGTAAGAGAACATGAAATTCAATCACAAAATGTCAATTCTATTACGAATAGGAAAGACAATCGGTAGAGACTTTCAATGTTGCGTAGAAGGGAGCTATCGCAAGTCAATCCCTGCATCAAAAAGTCTTTGGGTAACAAAATTGGTGAGTGTCAGCACAAAGTCACGGGTTAAATGTTGCCGGTCCATGTAAGTGACATTGTTCCCCACAACACTGGGACATGTAGTTTTTGTACAAAGTAAATCAACCGTAGGTACATAGACCGTATTTGACTTGACAGTCGCCGCTTCCTCAAGTTTTTGGTAGTCGGTCGGCACCGCTTTTTCAAATATGCCATGACACTTACTGATGTCTTCTGAAGAGGTGATGCACTCACGGATATGATTTTCCATATAGGGGGTAGCACCCATTAGAACCACCTGAGGTGCAAATGAACCCAAAGTACTTAGGGATCTTGCCAGCCCGTCGTTCCACTCTTCAACAGAAAAGTATTCATTTATTACTGGGACATCTTTGCGTTTTGTAGCCACAATAATTAAGTCAACTTGGCTTTCGGCTAATTCTTCTTGAACCCATTTTTTCCAACCAAAACATTCGGAGTACTTTCTATCTACTCCATAAAGCGGAAATTCTAACTCCTCCGCGAAACATGAGCTTTTGGTTCTAGAGATAAGTCGCCAGCCAAATTCTTCTGCAACAGAATTAAACAGGGGAAACCAAGTTGCTGCATGCGAATCCCCGAAAAGAACCATGGTCCGCTTGGAATCCAGTTCTCCATATAAGCATGGAGGTGATGCCTGTGCGGCAGTCGTCACGTGGCATCTCGGATTTGAACCATATATTCGTGGCTTGTTGCCCCCTAAACCCACTGACTCTGGAAGGTATTGAAGTTCTGAACCTGCTTCTAGGAGTTCATAATGATTTCGTACACCTTCATCAATGATTATCGTCCCGACAGAAGTATCTTCATGAAACTCCGGTTCGTTACTGGTTTGATCGCTGGCTTCAGTCTTTTCCAGTGAATCTTTCGAAGTTTCCGTATCGGTTACTATCTCATCTCTTTGAATGATCGTAATCGGTATTTGGTTCTGCTCAGAAGAAAGTTGGATGCTTTCCTTTGGTCTTAATACAAATGCCGTGAATACCAAAACTACAGACACAAGGGTCAGGAGTATGCCAAATATGACTCCTTTTGAAGGTTTGTGAACGAAGAGGTTGAGTTTCCGAACGGGTGTTTCTATCGTTCTATGCGAAAGTATTGCTACAGGGAGTGAGATTAGAGCAGCGATTGCGTTAACGACGATCCGATTGTTCTCATCAAAGTATGTATTTGCTAAACAGATAAAGGGCCAGTGCCAGAGATACCAGCCATATGAGTATTTGCCCAAGAAGATAAGAGATGGGGAACTTAACCATCTACTTAGAGCAGAACCGGCGGATGCAATAATGAAGCCGGTCCCTAACACAGGAAATATTGCTCTCCAACTTGGGTAGAGAGTGAAGTCATCATAAATAAAGGTAGGGAAAAGAATCGCTGATAAACCCGCAATGGCTAATATTTCTATGAATCTTTGTCCCAATTGGAGGATTTTGCTCCGATAGCATGCCAGCAGAGCGCCAAAAGCCATTTCCCATGCCCGAGTTGGCAGCATAAAGAAAGCCAATGATTCATTACTCTCGCTGATATAAATTGATAGCCAAAGAGAGACAGCAACGATCATGATCATTGGATATCCGCACTTTTCTCTGGGAATCTTCAACTTTGCAATACCAGCAAATACAAATGGCCATAAGAAATAAAACTGTTCCTCAACAGCTAAGGACCAATAGTGTTGAAACACAGAAGGACTAGATTGTGCATTCAAATAATCCGTCGATTGTTGCAGCAAAAGGAAGTTCATAGAGTATGTCGACGCCCCGAAGGCATCCTTTATTACTGCTTCTACCCCAAAGGGTGACAGGAAAATCCAGGCTAATAGAATGGTTGCCAAGATGGTTGTGACTGAAGCGGGTAGAAGACGACGGACTCTTCTGGAAAAGAAAGCCAATACATTCACCTGACTTTTCTCATTTATCTCCCCAAAGAACAGAGATGTTAATAGATATCCCGAGATGACAAAGAAAACATCGACTCCTATGTATCCACCAGAGAATGCATTAATTTCTATATGGAAAAGAACAACAAGGAGAACGGATAACCCGCGGAGTCCTTCAATATCAGTTCTGAATCCCTCAGCGGGGTCAGGCCAAGATAACTTGCGATCAGTTTCGCTCGTCCGGCTACGAAACATATAATTTACCCCTTCCGTAACCCCTTGCTAGCGGTAGGACTTACCCATCAGCAAGTTCCAATTACCTCTCCGATAGTTAATTCTATGCAGCTATTTGCTTTGGTAGTCAACAGATTGTGTATTTGGTGAAAAAAGGTTTGGAATAGCAACAATTAGAATGGAAGCGACTCAAAGCAAGTTGAGTAATACTTTACCTGTAAGGTAAGACTCTAAACTGTGGTTTTACTTGTCGGGACGGAGAGATTTGAACTCTCGACCCCCTGCTCCCAAAGTTAAACCGAATATAAACACAACCAGCACAAACATAAAACACGCCAGTAAACATAAGGGGTTTTAGTACTTATAGATACGCATTAAATATGGTTGATTTCAGTCCTCTTGTGTCCCTGTCGTGTCCCTGTCGTGTCCCTGAGAGTAAACCAATACATACCAGTGAGGTACAGCCAGACTAACTGTCGTGGGGGTTGTTGTTTGTTACTTGTATAGGACCCTAGGGCGCCCTAGAGGCCTTGTGTTT
>Ga0208407_1000560_pt1 | contig 17340 bp, 8 predicted proteins | sample ETNtaG_9_FD_185775 | JGI IMG/M metagenome (GOLD analysis project Ga0208407, IMG submission 185775) | Marine microbial and viral communities from oxygen minimum zone, Eastern Pacific Ocean - ETNP201406SV69 (SPAdes) (version 2) | ecosystem: Environmental > Aquatic > Marine > Oceanic ...
TGGAAACTTTACAGGACCTGATGCTGCTGACTTGTTATTTACAACTTCTGTTGTTACTGCCGGTGATGAGATTACAGTTACACTTGGTGGTACTACTGAAAGTGGTTATGACTGGGTATATGTAACAGATGGAGCAGGAAATGTCCTTCAAGCACCAATTTCTGGTACAATGGGAGATGTTGCTGTTACATCTACTGATGGAACACTTAATGTATACTTAGCTTCTGATAGCTCAGTTACTTCTGGACCAGTTACTTTTACAGTAACATGTCAAACACCAGCAGGAGATCCTAATACTATTTTAGCTGATCCTACTAATACATGGAATGGATACATGAATGTATTTGATCTTACAGGTGGTGCTCCAGGAGGTTATCAATTTGGTTCAGCATGGGGTGTCGCTGATCTTGCAACAACTCTTAATACTGATGCAGATTATATGACAATCACTTTAGAGCCAAATTATAATGCATATGCCGATAATCCTGGTGATGCATATTGGCAAGATGGTTCAGGTGGAGGAGCTAAATGGATGGAAGCTTCTACATATGTAGAATCAAACACTGAATGGAATAATGCTGATTTAACATTCACAGGCTATGTATATCAACATACATTAGCTGCTGATTGGACAGCAAGTTTCTTTGTTAAAGCGCTTGATCCTAATAACGGTTGGTCTGATGCTTTAGGTGGAGCTTATTTGACTGCACTACCTACTGATGGTCAATTCACTGTAACTGTGCCGCATAGCGAATTATCAGCAGGGTATTATGTTCAAGCTGGATTTGTAGTTACTGGGCCTAATGCTAATCCTGACAATCAAACTGCTAATGGTAGAGTGATAGTTGGAGGTGATGCTGATGCTCCTATGTCAATAAATGATCCGGAAGATGTTCTTAATTTAAGAATCTATCCAAATCCGGTTAATGATGGTTATGTCAATATCCTTTCACCAGTTAATGGTATTAAATATGTAGAAGTATTTGATATTAATGGTAGAAAAGTTATTGATACTGCTATCAATAATAACACGTTAGATGTTAGTTCAATCAATAGTGGATTCTATATGATTAAAGTAACAATTGATGGACAGAGTAAGATTTCTAAACTAGTTGTTAGATAGTCTTAATCGTTAATCAACTAACTATAAAAAAAGCACTCAAATTTTTGAGTGCTTTTTTTTTATAGTATAATTAGTTAGTTAATTAATTCAAATTTCTTAAACGAATCAACATCAGAACTCCCTCCTATATAAACATAGAAATCACCTGACTCAGATTCCCATTTTTTATTAACAGTATAATATTTTAATAAAGAATTATCGATAATAAAATCAACTGTCTTAGATTCTCCTGGTTCTAGTTCAACCATTTCAAATCCTTTAAGCTCTTTCAAGGGTCTTGATAGACTTCCATAAAGGTCACGGATATATAATTGTACAACTTCTTTTCCTTTATATTTCCCTGAGTTAGTCAAAGTAACAGAAGCAATAATGCTTTGCTTATTATTCATTTTTTCTAAACTTAATGTTAAGTTTGAATAATTAAAGCTAGTATAGCTCAATCCATAACCAAATGGATATAGAGGACTGTTTTCTATATCTGAATAGGCAGAAGTTGTAACCTGCTTAAATGATGTGCTTGGTCTTCCAGTATTTTTATAATTATAATATATAGGTACTTGTCCAACATTTCTAGGAAAAGACATTGTTAATTTTCCACTGGGGTTATAATCTCCATATAATACTTGTGCTATAGCATTTCCAGCCTGGCTTCCAAGCTGCCATGCTTCAACTATAGCAGGAATATTTTCATCTGCCCAACTAATATTCAATGGTCTTCCGTTTACTAAGACCAATACTACATTTTTATTTACATTATAGATTTCTTCTAGGAGTTCTTGCTGTAATCCAGGTAATAATAAATTTGTTCTACTTCTTCCTTCTCCAGTTTGATATCCTTCTTCACCTAAAACCATTATAACAACATCAGAAGATTTTGCAACTGATCGTGCTCTATTAAATCCACTTCTATCATTATAATTTACATCAACTCTAGTGAAAAAGTTTGTTTCACCATAATAAAGATCAACTCCCTTAGTATATATTACTTCATTTTCCTTGTAAGAATTTAATCCTTCTAAAACGGAGACTGCTGAATTAGAAGCTCCACGACCTCTCCAATTTCCAATTGCACTATTTTTATCATTAGCTAGCTGACCTATTAGTGCAATAGTTTGATTTTTCTTTTTAAGAGGAAGTAACTGGTTTTCATTTTTTAGAAGTACAATAGATTTTTTTGCAATTTCTAATACTTCGTCTTGATTTTCTTTAGATCCCAGAATATTTTTTTCTCTTTCTTCATTGCAATATTTATAAGGATCATCAAATAAACCTAAATCATATTTAACAACTAAAATTCTTTTTACAGCATCATCAATTAAGGAAATATCAACTTTTCCACTTGTCACCAATTCATCTAATTTTCTAATATACAAACTAGATTCCATATCCATATCAGATCCTGCATTTGCAGCAATTTCAGCTGCATGAGCTCCATCTCTAGCATATCCATGTGGTATCATTTCTCCTATTGAACCCCAATCAGAAACAACAAAACCATTAAAACCCCATTCTCCTTTTAAAATATCTCGCTGTAAGAATGAACTTCCAGTTGCAGGAATTTCATCAACTGTATTAAATGAATTCATAAATGTACTTACTCCAGCATCAACGGCAGCTTTAAAAGGGGGTAAAATAGTGTTAAATAAAGTATATTCATTTGTGTCAGCAGTATTGTAGTCTCTTCCTGCTTCTGCAAACCCATAGGAAGCAAAATGCTTTGCACATGCCGCAATAGTATTATAGTCAGAAAGATCATTACCCTGAAAACCTTTAACTCTTGCCTTAGCAATTAGGCTGCCAAGAAAAGGATCTTCCCCAGCTCCTTCCATAACTCTACCCCATCTCGCATCTCTAGAAATATCAACCATAGGGGCAAAAGTCCAGTTTAATCCAGCTGCAGATGCTTCAATTGCAGCAACTCTTGCTGATTTCTCTATAGCTTCTAAATCCCAGCTTGAAGATTCAGCAAGTGGAATAGGGCTTATTGTCTGATATCCATGAATAACATCAAATGCAAAAATTAAAGGAATACCTAGCCTAGTCTGCTCAACTGCTATTTTTTGAAGTGCTCTAACTTTATCAACCCCAGTGACATTTAACATTGATCCAACTAAGCCATTTTTTAAATCTCTATATCTAGATTTTTGATATTCTCCTTCTGGCATCGGTCCAGTTGCATCCCAAAAACCGTTATACTGGTTCATTTGTCCAATTTTTTCATTTAATGTCATTTGGGATAATAAATCATTGATGAAAATTTCCTTTTCTGATTTATTAACACATGAAACAATAAGTAAAGTACTTAATAATAAAGTAATTAATTTTCTCATAATACATTAAATCTATTGGTAAACTCTAATATAATCAACTTCCATAGTTGATTCCACGAAATTCGGATCAATATCAAACCAACTACCACCCATAGCAACATTTAAAATAAAAAATGCAGGAGCATCAAAAGGCCAATTGGTTTCAGTTTTTGGTGAAGGGTTGTAGGTGTAAAAAATGTTGTCATCTACAAAAAATTCTATTTTTTCTGACGTCCAATTAATTGAGTATATATGAAATTGGGTTGAGTAATCACTAACTATTGTTTCGCCTTTTGTCCAAGTATCTCCAAAACTATCAGGAGTATGTATTGCCCCTGAAATAACTGTAGGATTATGCCCCCAGTGCTCCATTATATCTACTTCACCACATGCAGGCCATCCTACACTTTGATGATTAGCCCCTAACATCCACAATGCAGGCCAAGTGCCTGCACCAGTAGGTAGTTTCGCCCTAATATCTACACGACCATATTGAAACTCATATTTATCTCTAGAAATAATTCTAGCTGATGTATAATTACTACCACTATATGCTTCCGTCTTAGCTGTTATTTTTAATAAACCATCTTCAACCTTTACATTTTCTACCCTGTCTGTGTAATATTGAGACTCGCCATTACCCCAGCCACATAAATCCGGACATCCTGTGCCAATTTCATAAATCCAATTCTCACTATTAGGGGCGCCATTAGTATTAAATTCGTCAGACCAAATGACTGTTGGATTAGATTCTTCAACATAAATTGTAATCGATTCAGATGTGCTTGTAGAATCTCCAGTAGATGAATAAGCATAAACATAGATTGTATAAGTATTGATTCCAGGATTGGTATAGGTATATTCATAATTTCCTGAAACACTTTCTAATTCTGTTCCATTTCCAAATCTATATCCATATGAAATTGCATCATCTGCATTTGCAGAACATTGAATTATTCCACTTCCATCTCCATTTGGATTATCAGTATCAGATCCAACTATGCTAATAGTAAGTGTAAGATTACTGGGTATTATTTCTTGTGGCGGGTTAGGTGTAGAATCATCATCATTAGATGAACATGATAAAAAAATAGCTAATAGTATAAGATATAAACTTCTGATCATCTATAATAGATTAAAAAATTGAGCATAAATATATAAATTTATTAGATAACTATTTTACTACTCATTAGTAATTAGAATAAACCAAGACAAACCATCCCATCCAATAGTTTTAAGATAAATAGTATTAGAATTTCTTGACAAAATTTGATAAGAATGTGTGCCTCCAACATAAAAACCTAAGAACCCATTACCAGTAAAAGATAATGTTTCTACACCTCCTGGCTCACTTATGGTCCAAATTGAGTCGAAATCATCTACAGGGTAGTAAGGATGTTCATTATCACTATTGGGATCTCCTAAATCTTGATTGCCAAAAAATTCATCTTCTAATGGTGGTGCTTTCCCAAAAATACTTCCATTAGTTTGATATGTCATATTTCCTTCAGAAGAAAAAATAAATCTATCATCATACATTCCCGTTTCAGCTTTATCAAAAGGGTTTGCATTCCACCATAAAGCTACACCATCTGGAGCTTGATCATCAGCCGGGCCAACACCCATGTGTCCTGAAGCTTCAGCTTTAACTCTCCAACTTCCAGTACTTAAAGCATTTACTAGCTCCGCTGGAGGTTCATAGGTGACTAAAACCTCTACTTGAATAGAACCATTAGTCATTATTCCCGCTGTTCCAGAAGCAATTACAGCTACTTCATATATGTGTGTTCCAGTAGTAGAAAAATCTATTGAAAAGATTCCACTAGGTCGCATGTATTCGATACCATTAGCTACAAATTTATAAGTTATTGCACCGTCTGCCACAGCAGTAAAATTAACCGTTCCACTACCATCACCATAAGGATTATCTGTATCAGCCCCAACTATGTCTGCAGAGATTGTTAGATTAGAAGGATTTGTTATGTCTCCAAATTCATAATTTTCAGTTTCACATGATGTTAAAAAGGTAGTTATAAATGCTAATAAAAAAGCATGAATTAATAACCTAATGTCGTTTTTTGTTATTCTCATAATTTATATTTTAATTAACTAATTCTATCTCATCAAATCTATAAACTCCTCCGTCTTGATTTCCAAAATCATAGAAAACAATGAATGAAACATAATCAAGATCTGGCGCAGCAGAAAAATCGTAAGTCAATGTCTCCCATTGATTTGCCACTGTAGTAACCATATCATATTCATAGGTTAATCCATCAACATTTCCAGCAGAAGTTTCAAGTTTTACTTTTACCACTTTTCCAACTTCAGGTGAATAAGATTTAAGTCTAATTTGACTGGATGTTCCAGTGAAATCTATAACCTCTACTTCAAAACCCATTCCTCCCCATGTCTCAGCGCCATCATCTTTTACACATTCCATAACATTAGCTGTCGTATTCTCGCCTGAACTATCAGGATTAGAAACTACAGCAACACCGCCAACACCTCCGAAAGAAAAATTACCTGGAACATCTCCTTCAAAATCCTCAATCATATTAGTTGGAGCTACTGTTGGTGTAAATTCACCATTTCCTACTTGTAATTCATCAAAATGATAAATTCCAGCAGCTTGATTTCCAAAATCATAGAAAACAATAAATGTAATATAGTCAAGGTCTGGAGCGCCAGAAAAATCGTAAGTCAATGTCTCCCATTGATTTGCCACTGTAGTAACCATATCATATTCATAGGTTAATCCAGCAACATTTCCAGCAGAAGTTTCAAGTTTCACTTTTACCACTTTCCCAGCTTCAGGAGCATAGGATTGTAATCTAATTTGATTTGTACCATTAAAATTAATTACTCCATTAACTGCAAATCCCATTCCTCCCCATGTTTCTGCGCCATCATCTTTTGTGCATTGCATAACATTTGAAGTCGTGTTTCCAGAAGGGTTTGGATTAGAAACTACTTGAACATTGCCTACGCCTCCAAAAGAGAAATTGCCAGGAACATCTCCTTCAAAATCTTCAAACGTACTAAAATTAGATACTGCAGGCAGAGATAACATAATATTATCAAAATAATAAGATGCTCCATCTCCTACGTTTCCAAAATCAAAAAATAGAACTACTTTATGGTACTCTTGTGATAAATCAGCAGTACTAAAATCATATGTTAATGTTTCCCATCCTTGTGATATAGTAGTTACCATATCAACTTCTGTGGATATATTAGGGTCATCCGCATTTTCTAATTTAAGCTTAACTACTTCACCCGAGTTAGATGACCAAACATCAACAGCTATATTATTAAGTGAAGAAAAATCAACTGGATCATCTAATTGTAAAAATGACCCCGCCCATGTTTCTGCTCCTGCAGTTTTTATTGCCTGACCAACAGTCGAACTTTCATTAATTCCTCCTACCATAGGATTAGGCACTACTGTAGATTCATTTCCTCCAAAATTTACAAACTCATAATTTAAAGTAGAATCTTCAAAATCTATTGGTAAAAATAGTGGGTTAACTATAACTACTTGTTCCATATAATTAACGGTAGCAGCACCACCACTTAAGGCAACAACAGTTACAGTATACTCTCCCACTGAGGAATAAGCGTATGTCAATGTTTCTCCAATTTGCATAGCAGTAGGAACTTCGTCACTCCCCTGATCACCAAAATAAACTTCAAACGAGGTTGCTAAATCTGCTGTTGCGAATACTGTAATTTCAAAAGCACTCCCAGGTACATGTTCAATATTAACTAATAAATTTTCAGGTGCTGAAAATGAAACTACAACAGTGATTACAGTCTCAGTTGTCTCCCCATTTATTCCAGTAGCAATAACTACAGCTTCATATGTTCCTTCAGGATATTGGTTGTCAGCACTGTTTCCAGGATTTATAGATTCTGAAATATTTCCATCTCCAAAATCAATAGTAAATGAGACAACACCCTCTCCAGTTGGAGTAACAGTAACCATCCCTGTATTATCTTGAGTGATACTAACTAGTGCTGAAACATTAGTTGGAGAAGAAACGTCATTTACAAAATCTAAATTGTTTTCAAGGTCATCAACACATGTAAAAAGTAAAAGTGTTGCAAATAAAGCGCTTATTATATATCTTAATTTTCTCATAGTTCTTATTTTAATATCCAGGGTTTTGTGTTAATCCTGAAATGTCAATTTCTTGTTGAGGGATTGGAAAGACTTCATGTTTACCTTGCTGAAATCCATCAATTAATGAAGTTGCTTTTCCTGTTCTTACTAAATCAAAAAATCTATGTCCCTCCATGGATAATTCAAATTTTCTTTCTTCCCATATTGCATCGGTTAAAGCTGTTCCAGTAAGAGAAATGTCATGATCCTGATCTCCAAACGCTCTTCTTCTTACCTGATTTAAATATTCTTGAGCAATTCCATCGTCAATTCCTCCTCTATTATATGCCTCAGCCGCCATTAATAGCACATCAGAATATCTAATTGCCCTATAGTTTGTTAGGTAATTTAATTCTGTTTGTGCTCCAGATTCTCCAGCTCTTGGAATATATTTATTGTTATAATATCCTGTATGCTCATAACCTTCAGTATAGGTTGCTCCAGTAGCACTAGCAAAAGCTTCAATATCTAAAACTGTTGCATCCTGTCTTATATCTCCCACAGAAAAAGAATTATAAAAAGCTTCAGTTGGGACATTAAAACTCCATCCTTGGGCATATTCAGGTCCACTCCAGCCTCTTGGCCCAGTATGTATTATACCAAAGTTACCCTCTGAACACTGTGGGCAGCCCCAGTCATACCAATTGGAAGTATTTGTGTATTGAACTTCAAAAATAGACTCAGGTCCGTTTTCTCCTAGTCTTAAAAATTGACTACCATAATCATCTACTAAAGAATAAACACCAATTACATTATCAAAAGCTGCTGCTGCCTCATTGAATTTATCTTGATACAATAACACCTTACCAAGCAAAGAGTAAGCAGTAAATTTATTTACTCTTCCAGTTTGTGATTGAGATGTAGGTAAATTATCAATTGCATTTTGTAAATCTATTTCTATTTGAGCGTATACTTCTTCTTTTGGGACTCTAACAAGAGTTCCAGAATCTCCAGCAGTTAATCTTCTTTCCGTAAATAAAGGAACATCTCCAAAGAATTTAACTAATTGAAAATAATAATATGCTCTTAAAAAATAAACTTCTGCATATAAAGCTTCTTTGCTATCGAAGTCTATGTTAGATTTATTTTCTTCCATATAATTAGCTCTATTAACTCCTTCATATAACCATCTCCAAATACTTGTTAAGTTATCATTATTTGGATAGTGAGTATAATCATCAATTTGCTGTAATCCAATTACATCTGTTGCACTCTCCCCTCCACAAAGTGAATTGTCTGAAGCAATATCACCAATTAAAACATTTAGATATAGCCATTGTAATGGGTCATATGTACCAACTAGTGCTGCTTCGTAATCAGACTCCGCCTGAAAGTAAACTTCAGCAGTAATTTGATATCCTTCAATAGCTTCATAATCTACGTGATCAGTACATCTACTGAAAAGAAAAGTAAAGCAAATTAATAGTAAAATTCTATTTAAATTTTTCATAGTCTTTTAATTTAAAATTTAATATTTAATCCTAGTGACCATATTCTTGGCTGAGGATATGTTCCATAATCAATTCCTGAATTAAGAACGCCTCCTGCAGAAATTTCAGGATCATATCCTGAATAATTAGTTAACGTTAAAGCATTCTTAACTTGGAAATAAGCCCTTACATCATCAAAGCCTAATAAATCAACAATTTCTTCAGGTAAATTATACCCTAACTGAATATTTTTTATTCTCAAATAACTTCCATCCTCAATATATCTGTCAGAAGCTCTTCTATTATTATTTGAATCTACAAATGTAACTCTTGGTTCATCAAAACTAGTTCCTGGTCCTGTCCATCTATTTAGTGTAGAAGCAAATCTATTTGTATAGTTTAAGTTTCTTTCATAAGCTCGATAAATATCATTTCCAACAGAAGCATAAGTAAATATGCTTAAGTCAAAAGAATTATATGCTAAATTTAAGTTCCATCCTACTGTAAAATCAGGAAATGGATCTCCAATTTTAGTTCTATCTTCATCATTTACAACCCCATCACTATTTACATCGACAAATCTAATATCTCCTGGTGCAGCACCATTTTGTATAGCATGATTATTGATCTCTTCTTGAGATTGAAAAATACCATCGGTAGCATATCCATAAAAATATCCTGGAGAATAGCCTTCTTCAAATCTAACAATAGGAGTGTAAGGAATACCATAGCCAGCACCCCATATGTATTTATCTCCGTTGTTTATTGCCACAACCGTGTTATCAGCAGTTGTAAAATTTAAATTTGATGTAATAGCTAAAGCCCCAATAGATGTATTTAATGAAATTGCAGCATCAATACCTTTACTTTCTGTCTTTCCAATATTTGTTGTTGGAAAAGACGGAGTTCCTAGATACAACGATAAGTTAGGACTAAATAACAAATCATCAACTGTCTTATTAAAATAGTCAAGAGAAATAGAAACCTTATTATTAAAAATTCTGGTATCTAATCCAATGTTTACTTGAACCTGATTTTCCCAAGAAACATCATCATTAGGAATAGAGCCTAATGAAGAACCATTAACAATGCTTCCGTTAAATACATAGCTTGGAAAAGTTGAAATTAGTGAGAATTGGGGACTTATATTGTCATTCCCTAATGATCCATAACTTGCTCTAAATTTTAAGTAATCAAGAGGAACAGAATCAAAGAAATCTTCTTTAGAGATTACCCAACCGAATGATGCTGAAGGGAAAAATCCAAATTTATTGTTTTTACCAAAAGAAGTTGAACCATCCATTCTTCCAGTAAATGATGCGTAATACTTTTCATTATAATCATATAATATTCTGCCAAAATATGAGAGGTTTCTGGTTACATATTGCCATGAACCAGATGTTTGTTGTGTAGCATTTCCTGTAGCAGCACTTACATCAGCATAATCCCATGAATTAAATGGTACATCTTCATTTGCAGCACTAATATTACTTCCTTTGTTTTCTCCTATAGAAAATCCTAAAACTGTTTGAAAATTATGATTTTCATTCATAGTAAAATCATAGTTTCCATACAATTCATATGTGTAATTAAAGTAATTTGTATAATTCTCTCCAACTCTATTATGAGTAGATGTTATATTACCTTCTCCATCAATAGTTACTATAGGAGTTAAATCAGGATTTGCATTAGTTTGATTGTGTCCAGATCCATAGTATTGAAATGGAACAAAATATTTGTTGTAAATATCAACATATGTATAACCTAGTCTTGATGTAACTTTTAGATTATCCATAAAATCATGTTGTAATTCAATTTTACCAGATATTTTATCTGTTTTACCCTTATTGTGAGTATTGTCAATTTGAGCTAAAGGATTAATTATCTCCTGAGTAATAGTTTGACTAATTCCAAATTGGCCATTATCATATGGATTAACAGTAGGGTCAAAATTTAAAGCATTTGATAAAACACTAGTAATTCCATTTTCAGGTAGACTTTTCCCTTTAATATTAGTATAGTTAGTATTTACTATTAATTTTGTTTTAGATGTTAAATCTGTATCAATATTAGTCGTAAAATTAGTTCTATTAAAAAAAGATTTATCACCTCCGGCAACCACACCATCTTGCCCTAAATATGCAGCAGAAACGTAATATGATGTATTATCACTACCTCCAGATGCAGTAATAGAATGATTTACAATTGGAGCTTCAACAATTACTTCATCCTGCCAGTTAGTTCCGACTCCGTAAGAAGAAAGGTCAGGAAAAATTATTCCTTCGCCAGCAGCAACACTTGCTTCATTTAATATAGCTACATATTCAGTAGCATTTAAAACATCAATAGTTTTAACAACTTCTTGAGTTCCTATAGAAGTATTAAATGAAAAAGATGTTTTAGTATTTCTTTTTCCAGATTTAGTAGTTATAACAATCACACCACTTCCGCCTTTAACGCCATAAATTGAAGCAAGAGCAGCATCTTTTAATATATTAACAGACTTAATATCATTAGGGTTTAATGAATTTAAATCATCTATTACAGCAGAAACACCATCTATAATAACAAGTGGGTCATTGCCTGCATAAGAAGTAATACCTCTAATAAGAACAGTAGGTTTTGATCCTGGTGAACCGCTAGATATAATGTTAATTCCGGATGCTTGACCTTGCAAAGCATCTTCAACTCTAACAGGTGAAGATGTTTCTATTGCAGCACTATTTACTGTAGATACAGCTCCAGATATATCACTTAATTTCTGCGTTCCATAACCTATTACCACTACTTCATCTAATTGGCTTAAATCAGTCTGCATTATAATCATTAAATTAGATTCATCATTAACAGTCAGATTCAATGTTTTGTATCCAATATGCGTAAAAATTAAAGTACTTCCAGATTCTACATTTGAAATATTAAAATTGCCATCAAAATCAGTAGAAACTCCAATTTTAGTTCCTTCAATTATTACAGTAGCGCCAGAAAGAGGCACAGCATTATCATCTGTTACTATCCCGCTAATCGATTGAGATTGCATATTGAAAGCAAGTGCAAACATCAATAAAAAAGAAGAAAGATTCCTTAAAATTATTGTTTTCATAATATTTATTGAATTAAAAGATTAAACTTAATCTATTTAGATCGATAGAACAAGATAAAAAACCTATACAATCAAATAAATTGAAAAAAAAAATAATCAATTATTAATAGATATGTAGATTATAGAAGTAGAATCAATTAATCTAAGACTAATATTTTGATTGACATAATTTAAAAATTAATTGTAACATTTGTAATGTATAGTTAATGTAAAGTAATAATTAAAACTATTAAATAATTTAAAGAGCAAGCAAGTAATCTGTAAGTCGTTGATTACGAGATAAATTCATCTTTTTTCTAAGTCTATATCGTTTAATTTCAACACTACTTAGTGTGATATTAAGTAAAGGTGCTATCTCCTTTGATGAAAGGTTAAGTCTAAGATATGCACATAATCTTAAATCATTATTAGTTAAACTTGAGTGTAGTTTTTTTACTTTTTTTAAAAAATCCTTATCAGCATTATTAAAGGCTTCTTCAAAAAATTTCCAATCATCTTTACTATTTAAATTTCTATCTATAAGTCTTATCACAGAAGAAATATTATGGATTGAATCAATATTTTTAAGATCTTTTTTAAGCTTACTCAAAAATTTGTTCTTTTTAACCATACTCATTGTAGAAATAGCCAACTGCCTATTGCTTTCTTCAATTTCATGTCTAAGTCTTTCATTTTTAATTTGCATCAATTCTTGCTTCTTGTCTATTTCTTTTAATTCGAGTTTGTTCTGATTCATTCTAATTATCTTCTCTTCCTTTCTTCTATAAAAATTAGTATAATATCTATTTAATAAAAAAATGAAAATCACAAATGATAAAACATAGATAGTAATCATAAAATTAGATATGTACCATGGCTTTTGAATTGAAAATTTGATTGAAGTTAGATCATTCTTTGAAAATATATTTCCAATTTTGGATCTTACCATAAATTCATAATCTCCATATCTAAGATTGTTAAAAGTAATAGATGAATTTTCAGTAAAACGACTCCATTTATTTGTATATCCATTAAGTAAAAACTGATATTCTACATTTTGAAATTTCTGAAAATTCGATGAATTATAATAAAAACTAATATTATTATTCTTGTTATTAAACTCTAATTCGTTATTAAAATCTACCAAAACAGGAGATTCATTTATTTTATTAACCTCTATTTTCTCATAATTAATCTCCGGTGGATTTAAAAGATATTTTTCTAAATCTAATGAGATATATCCGTTATTAGTTCCGATGATATACTCCTCATTATTAGTTTTAGAAATATTTTCAAATACTGTTTTTCTTAATTTTTCAGGGAATAGAACTGTAGAGATGACTCTTTCATTTGACATCAAATCTATTGATAAATAGTGCAAATAATTCTCAGAAAACATCCAGAGTTTTTTATTATTATCATTTATAATTAATCCGTTAATTAATTCTTTATTAGATAAATTGGAAAGAAGATTATCTCTCTCAAAAACATCCCTATCAGGGTTGTATTTATAAAATCCTTCAGTGTAATTATAATAGATTTCATTATTAAATTTCGCTAAACTAGCATTACCTCCAATTGTAACAGATGTGTCTATTTTGGATTCTATTAAATCAAAATAATCTGAGCTTAATGAAATTTTATAAACACCTTTATATCCATGACTAATCAAAATTTTTCCATTTTTAGAAATTTCAAATAATCTAGAAGAAATGTCAAAACCTTTGATTTTATTTCTAATTAACCATTGATTATTTTTTTTATAAAGAATATTAAAGCCATAATATCCGCCTTCCAAAATTAAATTAGAAGATTCTGAAATTTTTCTAAAAGTCCAAGAACCAGATGTGCCTGGAATTCTAGTTGCAATTCCATTTTTAATAATAAAAGATCCATTATTATGTCCGCAAAATAATTCTCCATTAATAACATTTAAGCTCCACACCTGCCCACTGGTATTTTTAACTAATTTAAATGAATCAGCTGTTTTATAATTTTTAAAAAACAGTCCTTGATTAGTGCCAACATATAATAAATCATTATGAAGCTTTGAAGAATATACTGTACCTAAAACCCCATCATTATCATTATAAATTTTAAAAGCAGACTTACTGTTAATTAATGAAATTCCATTATCAAGACCTAGCCAAATATTATTATCAATATCTTCATAAAGAGATAGAATAGTATTGTTGATAATACCTTGAGATTTATTTAAGGTTCTTATTAATCTCCCATTGTCATCAAACAACATCAAACCCTTACCAACAGTGCCAACAGCAAAACCTCCATCATTTAATCTAATAACATTAAAACCTTTAGTTGCATTGGTCTGAGGTTTAGAAATTGATAAAGAAAATGAAATTAATTTTCCATTAGGGAGCAATTCAAAAAAATTCAAATCATCAGTAATAATCAATAAGTTTCTTTCATTTTTAAAAATATTTAGTATATGGGGGTATTGATGTTTATTTCTAAGCCTTGAGTCATTTGAAACTAATAACTCTTTACCATTTTCAAGTGTATAAAGGCCAGAATTTAGAGTAAAATATATTCTTTTATCTATAATAAATGAACTGAAAATATCTTGAGATGGAGTAAAAATTTTAATTTCATTAGATAATTCATTATACATTACAAGACGAGATAAAGATTGAAAGACTAACCAATCATCGTAATGTAAAATATTCCAAAATTCTTCATCATTTTGAATATTTATCTCTAATGAATCAACTAAAGAAGTAAAATAATATTCACCATCTATACTTTTTTTCCAATAACCAAAATCTTCATATAAACCAGCATATACCTTATTTGCAATAGCCTTGACTGAACGAATAATAGATCCATTAGGGGAATTATAGATGGTCCAACGTGAGCCATTAAATTTTAAAAGACCATCATTGTTTGCAAAAAAAATATCCTTTTCTTCTGACTGCGTAATGTCCCAGTTTTGATTAGTAGCATTATATTCTTCTGGAGAATATGATTGTATAGGTGGTAATAGTTGTGCCTGTATACTAAGCGTAATAAAAAAAATAATAATACATTTTTTCAAAATGACTGATAATTAGATAGTTATGTATTTATTGCATGCTAAAAGCCATTAAAGTAAGTATAAATTTTGAAAAACACCACTATTAAAGTGTATAGTTATTCAAAGCCTTTTACAACCCCTTATTCAAAGCTTTAACTGCAATCTTTACACCTGAAAAAGGGAAGGCCTGATTTAGTGTCAGAAACATTTCTAGCGTGATTTTCAATAACCGTAATATTAACAAATTTTGATTAATTCAAAGATTTGTCTTAAATTGTTCTAACATCTTCTTTTCCAAATACATAGAAGAAATACTAACTTAAAACTAACCACATGAAAAAAAATACTCAAAATTTTACTAATATAAAAGTATGGCAAAGCATGATTTTTGCTTTTATATTTTTACTTAATCTAACAACTTTTTCTCAAACTTGTCCTACTGATAAATTTAACCAGGATCCAGTAGTAGGCAATCAGCTTGGTGAAAATATCACCATTCAAGCAACAAGCTTGAGCAAAAGCGTGACTGCAACAATTCCTTATTTAGAGGGGTTTGAATCTGGAACTCAAGGTGAACTTGGTACAGCTCAAACTGGAAGCGCTACTAATTATAACTGGGTTATAGCAACTGGACATTTTACTTATAATGTAGGTAATGATGGGCTTCAAGGTGATGGTGGATATAATTATCTTCAGCACGATGATGTAGAGCCCGATCCCTCTAGTGGTGTTTTTGAGAATTGGGTAATAACACCAACTTTTGATCTTTCAGCAGCTACTTCACCTGAATTAAATTATTGGGAGCATGTACATTGGCAATCATGGGCTGATGAACATTTAGTTATGTACTCAACAGACTATGTTGATAATGGCTCTACTGAAGATACAAGTGATGTTACTGCTGCTACATGGGTTACACTGAATGATGCTATTTTCAACAATATAAACAATGATCAATTAGATCCTACTAATGCATGGGGTAAACAAACATTTGATCTTCCAACTGATGCCACTGTTACAGTTGCATTTAAGTACGTAGGACAATTTGATTCAGATTGGCTTGTTGATGATATATCAGTTATAGATACAGCAGCTGCAGCTGCAGATTGGACAGTAACACCTAATGGCGTTGATGCAACAGTTTCTGTTTCTGTAGAAAACTTTACTATAGGCCCTGTAGGTGATGGTTATGATGGTCACTGGCATTATACTGTTGATGGAGGTACTGCTGTTATGGTTTATGACACAAATGATGTTGTATTAACAGGTTTAGCAAATGGCAATCATACGCTAGTTGCATGGCTTGTAGATGATTATCATGACCCCTTAGATCCTGCAATAGAGGAGACTATTACTTTCGCTACTTCTGATGGCACAGCTACAATTCCATGGTCTGATGATTTTGAAACAGGAGATTTTTCTGCAGGTTGGACTAGTACCGAACCATCTAGCGGACCTTCTTCATTATGGGAAACAGGTCAGTACGTAAATAATACTTCAGGAGGATCATATTCTGCTCAGCATCCATGGGCTTATGAATCTTTTGAATCATATCTAATAAGTCCTACTTTTGACCTGTCTGGATCTTCTGATGTTGTTGTGAGCTATTCAGAGTATGTTGAGTTTTCTACTTGGGCAGATACTCACTCTTTACTATATTCAGAAGATTATAGTGGCGATGTAGATACTGCTACATGGGTTGTATTGAATGATGTTATTGGAGCTGATGATACTTGGGTCGATAAGGGACCTTATGCACTTCCAACTACTGGAACAACAGTAAATATAGCCTTTAAATATACAGGATATGATGCTGCTAATTGGTTTATTGATGATGTATCTATTTGGTCGACATTGTCAATTGATGACGTTAATTTATCAGATCTTAAAATTTATCCAAACCCAGTAGATGGTAACTTTGTTAAGATTATGTCTCCGGTTAATGGCACTAAATATATTCAAGTATTTGATATTAATGGCAGAAAAGTTATTGATACTGCTATCAATAACGACACGTTAGATGTTAGCTTAATCAATAGTGGATTCTATATGATTAAAGTAACAATAGATGGACAGAGTAAGATTTCTAAACTAGTTGTTAGATAATCTTAGTTGTTCAACTAACTATGAAAAAAGCACTCAATTTTTTGAGTGCTTTTTTTATAGTATAATTATATAGATATTAGTTTACTCT
>Ga0208407_1000563_pt1 | contig 17320 bp, 9 predicted proteins | sample ETNtaG_9_FD_185775 | JGI IMG/M metagenome (GOLD analysis project Ga0208407, IMG submission 185775) | Marine microbial and viral communities from oxygen minimum zone, Eastern Pacific Ocean - ETNP201406SV69 (SPAdes) (version 2) | ecosystem: Environmental > Aquatic > Marine > Oceanic ...
CGCCCGAGCCCCCACCTCGATGCCCGCCACCCTTGTTGTCGCGGAAGTTTCGGCCGCCCTTCGCGCCCGAACCCCCACCTCGATGCCCGCCACCCTTGTTGTCGCGGAAGTTTCGGCCGCCTCCGCCCCCGGAAGAACCTCTCCTGGGTCCTCCTCTTTCACGGAAATTACCACCAGAATGCCTTCCTCTGGAACGGTCCTGGCGTGGCTTCTCTCTCGGGGCGATCTCGACTGGAGACCCCACAGATGCCCTGGCATCAATACCATTGTACAACGGATGAATGTGAATCAGCGCTGACCCAACCGGGCCGATCACAGTATCGACCCTCCCCAGAATCTTCCCTCCGGAGATTCTAATCCTCGCCCCTAGTCTAGGTGGCCTACCTTCGAAATCCACAAGCAAACCACCCATATGGGACTCTCGATTCACTCTCCCAGAGAAACTAATTTCACTCCCTCCGTCTTCTGAAAAGTATTGCTACTGATATTGCTATGGCCAGAGAAGGTATTCCCGAGAATGGCAGTATACTGTCACTCGTCTCATCATTTTCATCAGGTGTTTCGGGTTCTAATAGTTCTTCCATTACCAATGAAATATCCACGGTTGTGCTAGATGTTGTGCATTTGCCCGAATGGTCACATCCTGTGACATCCACCTCGATGATTCCCAATGAAAATACACTTAGATCAATCCATTCGCTCTCCCAAGTATTTCCAGAAACCATGATTTGACCAATTTCTTGGTCGTCAACTTCTATCGTGAAAGTTACCTGCTCGCCATCTGGGTCACTGTATTGCCCCCCAACTCTCCACATTATGCCATCAAATTCCCCCAACCCAATGGTCATTGAAGGGGGTGCACTTTCCTTCACAATCCCTAGATCGACGATATTTTGGAAAGAGAATTGGCCAACCAATACCTCGACCCAGACATTGACAGGACCTGGAACGATTCCCTGTGGAATTAGATTCACAACCTGCTGCGAGGAATTTCCTTTGTGGAACTCCTGAATCTCACTTGGCTGTCCACCTTGACTAAGTGCTAGGCGTACAATTACGCCTTCATCCCATGAATCCGAATGTGAGATAATCAGGGGATGCTGGTCTTGGAGGATTACTTCGGGCGTCGAAATTGAAACCGGTACTCCAACATGCCATGAGCGATTCCCACTGGACTTGCCAGAAGCATCCTTCGCTTCGCATGTGACCTCTGTGACTCCATCCACATTGATCCACAATGATCCATCGATGCTCTGCGAAATCTCATTTCCACCCGAATTACAGACGACATCTAGATTGGAAACCCCCGACTCGTCATCGAACCAAGATGCGATACCTTCCCAAGATGACAACTTGTTTGCCCCTTCCTCAACAACCGGAATCCAGGTTCCATTGGCCGGTGCTTGTTGGGTCCAAGTTGGGGCTTCATCAGTCGGAACTGGTGATGTCGTGAAGTCTGCGAAGACATCTTCTCCCAGCGGCCACTCCTCTCTCGAGAAGTTCGACTCTAGGGAATATGTCAAACTGCCATCGTCGTTTGTAAACAGATCATAGCTCGCCGTTCCATCTCCTATGCAACTTCCTCTTATCGGCGCTGAGTCAGTTCCAGGATTATCCTCATCGACGCCCACGAATCTCCCCTCGCATTCCTCCCACATGTCCATCCTCAGGTTGGGCATCCCGGGGAAAGTGAAGTCTAACCTCGCATTGCTCATGTTCGATGAATTGAATGCAATGGTGAAGTCATTGGGGTCTGAAATCCCTTCAATTACCATCGTTGCATTTAGCCAAAGCTCGATTCTGCACTCATCTGCTCCCAAGGACTCATTGATTTCAATGTCACAGTCTCTCTCTGAAGCTGGAATCACGGGTACTTCGACACATCCATCTTGGCTCAATCCTTGACAGTCCCTCAATTGTGAATGCCTCGTTGGTACTCCGTTGAAATGGCCGATGTTGGTCTGGTGTTCTTCCCAGGTGGTGTTCATCCAACTCACTCCCTCGCCCCCCCTATGTGGGGCACCATCTCGAATCCCTATTCTTGTGATGCTATACTCGAGGCAATCTGCAGCAATGGAGACCATGACGTCTATCTCATCAGTAGAGAGCCAACCATCTCCGCCCGAGGGAACAATATCCTCTAGGAAGGCATCCAAGTCCTCCCTAATGTCATCAGATAGTGACCAGTTTATCCATGCCTTAGCATCCACCTCGGCAGATCTCCAGTCGTCATTGACGCGAACCTCGAAAATTGCTTGGTTGTAGATGAAGATGTCCTCGAATGTTATTGAGCCGCATTGCTCCTCCAGAGATCCCCCACCTCCGAACTGTTCCATTCTGTCCGACTTGCTATCTAGTTCGTGATGGTGATGAAGAGTTTGTACGGATGCGGAGATTGCGAACATCATAACAAGCAAAAATGACTTGGCCGTAGTACTCACTATCATTCTGATGGGGTAGAAGGAGATGATTATATCGGAGTTAGAAAAGAGTTTAGGCTAACCTAAATATTATAAGAAGAATATTTTTCCGAATTTTTAGGGTGACCTAAATGAATGGAAAGAAGAAGATAGCGAGCTTACTAATGGCGTTGATTGTTACTGCATCATTGGCAGGATGTACAGGCGACGATGAAAATGATGCACCGATCGACACATTGGTCATTGCTTACGAAGTAAGAGACGATTATGAAAACATAGACGATAATCCTCAGTCATTCGCAGACTATTTGTCTGAGGAGCTAAACTACGAGGTTTCTCTTTACAGTGTAGATTCAGAGGGTGCAATGATTGAGGCACTCCGATTCGGAAACGCCGATATCGCGCTAATGGACGGTGGCGCGGCATGGGTAGGTTGGCAACAGTATGACCTTCAGGTTTTGGCTGCAGATCAGAAGTCTGATGGTAGGACGTATTATGATGCCCATGCTTGGGTATTAGCTGACAGTGAGATGGCTGCTGCTCATCTCGATGACAACCCGTATACGGATCCATTCGCTCTTCTTCAGGGCAAGACCTCGTGCCACACCGGCTGGCTGAAGTCAGCTGGGATGCTCCTCCCCATGGGATACCTTATCGGTCATGGATATGCAAATGTGGTCGGCGATCCAAATGACGTTGAGACTCTCCGAAACACTGTATACGGATTCTTCAGTGATGACGCCTCTATCCCCGATTCGGGCACACCTTACTACGGGTACGGCGGTGCCGTAAAGTGCCTCTCAGAAGGAGTGGGACACGTGGCTTTCGCCAAGGACAGCACAATCGCTTCGTATTGCGATAATGCAGAATCCTCCGAAAACGAAGATTGGTGCCTCGACATGAGCCAATATGTGCCTCTGCCTGCCTTTGGCCAGGCTCCGAGCCACCCAGTGATGTACAATCCTGCTTTCATGAACTCGACCAAGGCTGATGCTGTTAGGAACGCACTTGTGGGGATGTCATCAGACTCTGACGCAACCACAATATTGGAGAGCGTTTTGAATACCCCAGGGATTGTTACAACTACTACAGAAGATCACCTGGGGTCGTATTCAGATTCAATAAAGAATATTCCAGGTATTTCAGCATACTACAATGGAAAATTCAACATCAATGCTACGGCTTCAGTAACTTTAGACAAGATTAGGATAGCTTATGAGGTGAAGTCTGATTATGAGAACATCGACGAGAACCCACAACTCCTGGCAGACTACCTAGAGGATGTCCTGGGCGTCGATGTCGAACTGTACAACGTAGATTCAGAGGGTGCTATAATCGAGGCTCTCAGGTTTGGAAACGCCGACATAGGATTAATGGACGGAGGTGCTGCGTGGGTCGGATGGAAAGAATACGGACTGGCAGCAATGGCTGCTGACCTGAAGAGCGACGGCAGGACCTACTACAATGCCCATGCTTGGGTTCTAGCGGATAGTGATGTAGCCGCCGCACACCTCGACGATGATCCAAATACCGACCCATTCGCATTGCTTCAGGGCAAGACCTCGTGCCACACCGGCTGGCTGAAGTCAGCTGGGATGCTCCTCCCCATGGGATACCTAATTGGAAACGGTTATGCGGATGTAGTCGGAGACCCAGATGATGTGGCCTCTCTGAGGGATACAATATTCGGATTCTTCAGTGATGACGCCTCTATCCCCGATTCGGGCACACCTTACTACGGGTACGGCGGTGCCGTAAAGTGCCTCTCAGAAGGAGTGGGACACGTGGCTTTCGCCAAGGACAGCACAATCGCTTCGTATTGCGATAATGCAGAATCCTCCGAAAACGAAGATTGGTGCCTCGACATGAGCCAATATGTGCCTCTGCCTGCCTTTGGCCAGGCTCCGAGCCACCCAGTGATGTACAACCCTGAACTACTGGACATGCAGACAAGAACAGCAGTGCTGAATGCACTAATGACTCTGAACAATGAGATGTATGTCGTTGACTACGTAGTGGGCGGGAATTCATTTACGGGTTGCTATGACGTCTCAACCCACCAGATCGACTCCAATTCTGACCAGAATACTTGCGGGGGCGAGATCCTGTCCAATGTCCTGAACACACCTGGATTAACGAGAGTGAATACTCAGGAGCACATGGGTAGCTATTCGGGCCTAATTGTGAATGTGCCCGGAATTTCTGCATATTACGATCAAAAGTTTGGAATCTCTTCTTAACTTTTGATTATTAGTTGGTGGGATCCTCTTTCGAAAACGTCAGCAGCATCACCGCTATCCCGAACGAAATCGGGTCCCACCAACACCAAATATAGTATTAGGGCCCCCTAAATTACGAATTGGGGGCCAAAAATGAATTCTAAGGTCATTAGTATAGATGGTTTGACAATTGGGTACTCGAAAAAATCCCCTCTTGTGGAAATCCCTAGCCTAGAAATATCACCAGGAGAAATCATTGCTATTACTGGTCCTTCTGGAGTAGGAAAGACTACCCTTATCAGGACAATTTCGGGCCTAGTTAGACCTCTGCACGGTAGAGTGAGCCTGTTCGGTCAACCTTTCGGGATTAGGCCGCCTCGAGGGTCTCTGGGCTATATCCCGCAACGGCTGGGATTGGTTCGTCACGCTAGCGTTTTGCACAACGTTATGCTGGGCGCAAGAGCGGGTAACTCTTCACCATACAGAATATTTCCATCTAGGAAAATCAAAGATTTGTCCTTGGATTCTATAAGTAGGATGGGCCTATCCGAAAAACTCTACGAACCAGTAAGAAAATTGTCTGGGGGCCAGCAAAGAAGGGTAGCAATTGCAAGAACTATCGCGCAGTCCCCGCAGATTATTCTTGCAGATGAGTTCTTGAGCGAACTCGACGAGAAAACTCTTGAGATGGTGAAGACAGAAGTTGTGGAGTTCGTGAGAAAGGAATCAGCCACTCTTATTGTGGTGGAACACGATGTTTCTAGAGCAAGATCGATCGCAGATAGGATGCTGGTCATCGATGACGGCCGTGTGAATCCATTTATCTCCCAGACCACAGCATTGGAGGTGACTAAGTGAGGATAAGTTGGACTTCTATCACTATCCCAGCTCTGGTCATTCTATCACTATGGTTGATGGATGGTTTGGTGAACGATTGGGGCAGGCTATCAGGAGGAGGCAAGAATCTTATCAGATTCTTTAATGAGTCACTTTGGCCACCGGATTGGAGCGTACTTGAACCTCAAGCATATCCCGTATGCACGGCATACCCGCTGGTCGATTTTACCTGTTCCACTGCTTGGATTGGAATGACTGAGACAATAAAGATTGCATTTATTTCCACTGTTTTCGGAGTAATGATATCTCTCCCAATTTCCATTTTAGCTTCCAGGAATCTGAATCCTGGCTTCGTCACCTTCCCAACCAGATTTCTTCTAGCAGCATGCAGGAGTCTCCCCAGTATCATTTGGGCCATATTTTTCGTCATCCTAGTCGGATTTGGTCCGCTCTCGGGAATTCTAGCGATGACGATTTACACGGTGGGTTATCTCGGGAAACTTCAGTATGAGTCAATAGAGGGAATGTCCAACATACCGTTGGAATCAGCTGATTCGATGGGTCTTTCCAAGGTTGAGAAAGCAATAGGGGTGGTAATTCCCGAGCAGGCAAACAACTTGATATCACAAGCGGTATTCATGTTCGAGTACAACGTCAGGCATGGTACCGTGATTGGGATTGTTGGTGCCGGTGGAATTGGATACTACATCAACCTCTATCTTAAATTCCTACAGTATGACAAGGTTTTCGCCTACCTAATAATCATCTTCTTTGTTGTGATTGTGATTGATTTCATTTCAATATATACTAGATCGTTCTTCAACGAGGAAGGAGATATTAACCCCCCAAAATGGATCTCAGTTTTAATCCCGCAATGGATTATTGAATCCCGTTCCAACTAGATCAATAGTCAGCAACTATCCTTATCGAACCGCCATCGTAGAATATCTGAATGTGATCCTTTGCTTTCAATGTCAGAGAAGCAAGGGCTTCGTAGACTTCTTTCTCCTGCACCTTGAAAGCTTCTGCAGCCCGCTTGGTCGACCAAGGAACCTCTACGAAGTCTGACGCCGATATCCATTTTAGAAGCCTCGACTCGAATTCAGTTAGGTCACCAACAGCCATGTTCATCGGACAAGGGAGGGGGAAATCAAGCCTACCCATGCAATACAACTAACGCAAGGGTATCTGATGGGCGTCGGGTAAAGCTACTGTTCTCGTTGTGGCGTCATAAGCATGGCAGAACTGTCTCTCTCAATGAACGGAATGGAAATGGTGCTGTCATCCGTAATGTGAACATGTACTGGGCATGCAGCACCACAAGCGGGGGCCAAGTAGTCTTTACCGGATGTTGTCATTACCAGTTTGATCCCATTTCCAGAAGGGAGTAAATGGTCAATCCCCTGAAATTCCATCATCATTGTCACCGTTTCACCTGGAATAACTCCAGTTGGCTCGTTTCCGCCTTCATGGTATCGAATGTCCATGGTGGCGTGACCAATTCTCACCCCAGTAGACGAATCCTGCATCTCTACGAAAACTTGACCCCCATCAAATACAGAGGTCGCAAGCAGGTGAAGTCTAACCAAACCAGAGATGTGCAAGTCATAATCGAAGGCCGGACACTCAACAACAACCTCGGACACTCCTCCAACTACGGGGGCGCCTCCTACCCATGAATTGCCCATGTTCGTACATTCCCCCAGAGGGACACTCATCCACTCAGGGTCACTAGGAGGCCATGTTTCCTCAATCCTCCACTGCCCATCCGAACGTTGAATCTGTGTGATTTGTTCAGGCTCCGGACCAATGCCTTTGAGGTAGTACTCGAACCACTCGAAGAGGTCTTGGCCCCAGTCCCATCTAGTCATGTTCTCCCGTGCCTCCAATCCATTCCCGCTGCTCACGCCATCGTGACTTGAAACTTGATCCGGGTAATGGTGTCCCCACTGGCCAATCATTCCCCTTACATCGAATCCTTCGTCAACGTATTCTTGGTACCAGTTTATCCCTGGAGGGCCGCCAAATACCTGATGAGGGTCAACGTTCCAGTCCTGCATTCCTTGGACCCAATATATCGAACCATCCCAATTTTGGATAGCCTTGTCAATGTGACTTCTGTCATTGTAGTAATTCTGCATGTAAGGATCCATTTCGCCAGCGATGTAAGTCACTGGACCTGCAAAAAGACCTTCTGCAATATCGGGACACACGTTGTCCAAGTCGTCTTCGTTATAATCGACAGTGCTAGAGAAATAGTTCATGTGCATAATTTGACTTCTGGCTTCAGCACTTCCGTTTTTGTATAGAAGCGGATGGAGGGCAGTAGTCCCAGAAATGGGGACTATTGTCTTGAGGAACTCACTACCCATTGCTGCTGCTTCCCATTGGGTGGCCCCTTCGTAAGATTTCCCATAGAGTCCAACATTTCCATTGCTCCACTCTTGGCTTCCCAGCCATTCCACCGCATGGTGGATGCCCAACCCCTCTCCTAGACCCCGATAATCAAAGCAACCAGTTGAAAGCTCGGTTCCGAACACGCTAACCTGCGCAAATGCATAGCCATGAGGGATGAAATTATCGAAGATAAACTCCCCACGACCGGCACCAACTACGTTAGTCGCCCCAGACTCGTCTCCTGGCTGGCCATATGAGAAATATGGGCTTATTACAGCTATTACTGGCACCTTGGCCCCTTCCTCCGTATTACTGGGCAGCCAATAGGAAAGATGGACACTTGATACCGAGGGCCCAACATCCCAGATCTCACTGGTATCCACTTCGATGAATGACTCTTGCACCTCTAGGGAGTAGAAGGGCCCGGGCTCGAGAAGGAATGAGTAGGTGTGGTTGGTTTTCCATTCCAAAGTATGCCTATCCCATATCGAAGGATAGGAAACTTCTGTGTCGGTATTTTCATTTTCATCCCATGATGAAATGCAGCCTGAAGTGCCAGCAAGAATATACAACCCTACAAGTAAGTAGGTCGAACCGGCCTTTCGCATGCATGCTCGAAACTTCCCTTACTCTCAAACGTGCTTGTATCTAGCATCATTTTGGATAATGGTTAGATCCTCCGCTGAATCTTCGAACTTTGTTAACAATTATTGAAAGCAGACTCTAGTTGGTAATGGATTAGGGAACGAGGAGAAGCAAATGGGTGCAAGCGATTTGCTACTGATCTTCGGGACCGAGACGGGAAATGCCGAGGAACTGGCGGAAGATGCAGGACATATTGCTAGAAGCCTAGATATTCATCCTACGGTGATGGACATGGAGGATGCATCCTTGGGTGACCTCTCTACGTCAAAGAGGCTGATAGTGATCTGTAGTACGTGGGGCGAAGGGGATCAGCCAGTAAATGCCCAGGACTTGTATGATTCTGTAGAAGAGTCTGAAGAAGGAAGTATGGAAGGGGTAAATTTCGCTGTCCTCGCTCTAGGGGACACCGCATTCGAGTTCTTCTGTGAGTCTGGTAAGGAGTGGGATGAAATTCTTCAGAAGAAGGGGGGCAACAGAGTCAACGAGAGAATAGACTGCGACTTGGACTACGAAGACTATGCCAGGGACTGGATTCGCGCCACTCTGGAACTATTGAAGGAAGTCGATTGATCTGCAAAGATGGAGCCTCAACCCACTTCGTATGCACCAGCCATTCTCCTGACTGCATCCTCGATCTCGATATCACCATCCAGCAGGCTCCCCAAGGTACGCAGGAAGGGAGTCGGATGCCCAATCCTCTCAGCTCTGTTAAGGAACATCCTAGTTGCTCTGACTCCCTCTGCTACCATGTGCATCTCTTCGAGGGAATCCTCCAGGCTATTCCCTGAACCAAGCTTCTCCCCCAGAGTCCGATTCCTGCTTCGTGGGCTGGTTGCCGTCACGTACAGATCCCCAATTCCAGCTGGACCGAATGCAGTCTTCGGGTCAGCACCCATCTTCTCTAGTAGACCGATCCCCTCGCTGTATCCGGAGAGAACCAGAGCCGCCTTGAGGTTGTCACCCCCTATTGTGTCCTTGAGTCCGTCTACGAGCCCGCATGCCAGTGCTACGCAGTTCTTGTACGCCCCCCATAGCTCCGCTCCAACCGGGTCCTCTGCGGGCGTTAGTATCAGGGAGTCAGTAGAGAGGCGTTCTGAAACCCTCTCCGCTATTCCAATGTCATGGCAAGCCACCAGAGCGTTCGTGATCACGCCACGTGCGACTTCCGGCGCTATGGTCGGGCCGGTCATCACCACTACTTGATTGGACATTCCAGCTTCGGAGAGCCTCCTCTCGATCGCATCCGAGATCATCCCGGAACCGCCCTCTTCTGATGGCGATAGTCCCTTCGCCAGATCAACAAGCAGGTGAGATGGCCTGAGGCTTGGGATCAGCATGTCCACAACCTCCAGGATGACCGAGCTCGGGAGCGCTAGCACCAGAATCTCACAGCTCTCTGTGACATCGGAGATCTCCATCGTGCAATCCAACTCTGGTATTTGGTACCCTGGCAGGTACTTCTTGTTCTCGTGAACGGTCATCATTGACTCGTACACCTCCTGTTCGACTGTCCAGCCTAGGACATTGTGACCGTCTTTGCACCACACTAGTGCCAACGCCGTTCCCCAGTTGCCGAGCCCAAGAACCCCTATTCGTGCCATTTTTGCCATCTGCGGGGCGCATAGGCCCTGTTATGACACTATGGGGTTCATTGACGCGGATGCGTTGACTTCTTGGTGGGTAATTATTCGCACGAGCCATAGCAGGGGTACCCGAGTGGTCAAAGGGGCTGGGTTTAGGTCCCAGTGCGTAGTGCTTCGCAGGTTCAAATCCTGCCCCCTGCACCATCATCTGATTCTGATCTTCTTCGAGCGGATGCTGGTGATGCCCCGGCTCTTCCAACCGGCCATCCTGTATCCCATTATCCCGATGAAGGATATCGAGATGACAATGATGCCCCAATTCTCGGCAGTGAAAGGCCTGAATGGGTCTCTTGACCATTTCTCGTCACCAAGGACGCCGTCCTCCAGATCCGGAATGCCGTCGTTGTCGTCGTCGTCGTCCATGAAGTCGGGTATCTCGTCACCGTCGTAGTCAGGGGCATCCGTACCATCAAAGATATTGCCCTCAGAGTCAATCTCGACGAGTATTTCATCTCCCAGGAGGGCCTGTAACGGACATCCAAGATCGTTTCCGGGCATGCTCAGGAGTTCGGTGAAGTCATCAATGCTGGGATTTATCCCCGGTTCGAATTGGCACTCATCGGCGTTGTTCCCAACGCCATCCCTATCGCTGTCCATCCACTCCGCCGGGTCGTCGGGGAACGCATCTGAGTTCGGACCCTGGTCCGCATGCCCGTCACCGTCGGAGTCGGACCAGCTCCACTCATCTAGGGGAAACGCATCGGTTCCGTCCGCCCCATCGCTGTTCATGGTGCAAGGCACAGGATTGAGCCATCCATCGCCATCACAGTCGGTATCTACGTTGTTCCCTATGCTGTCCCCATCCGTGTCATCCGTCTCGTTGGCATCGAATGGGAATGCATCGCCCTTGGCAGAGGCATAGCAGTCGGGGACGCCGTCCCCGTCCTGGCTAGGGCCGCTGTTCGATGGCGGGACCAGGTCGGGTCTCCAGTATGTCGTGTCATCGCATCTCCCGTCATTGTCGTCGTCCGCATCGGTATTGTCTCCAATGCCGTCGGCATCGGCATCCGACCATTCGTTCCCGTCATTCGGGAATACGTCGAAGATGTCCCTCCTGCCGTCTCCGTCGTCGTCTTCATCGGCGTTGTCGCCAATGCCATCGCCGTCTTTGTCCTCCCACTCCCCTTGGTCCAAGGGGAATGGGTCATCCGTGTCGTTTACGCCGTCGTTGTCGTCATCCACGTCGATGCTGTCTGGGATCCTGTCTCCATCCGAGTCAGCGGAGACGTCGGGATCCAACCAGTCGTAGTCATCTATGTTAGGCACGCCGTCATTGTCCGCATCGGTGTCGAACAGATCCGGTATTCCATCCCCATCGAAGTCAGCGAAGCATTCGTCGAAGAAAGTGGATGCCTCCTCCAAAGTGGATTGGCCGCTCGGGCAGGGAGTCTGGGAAGGGGACTCTATACCAGTGACGTAGTACCCCTTCGATGCAGGCGTGCACATGGATTGGCCCCTCACGCTGGAGTAGTGACCAGCATAGCATCCGGTCTGGGATGTCTGACCGGATAGGGGGACACTGAACCCCCTGTCGGCCAGTATGCACATCGTCTGGTTCGCGTCCGGCTGGTATGACCCCGGTGCGCACGGCAGTTGGTCCTTAGAGCCATGACCCAGGTCAATCACGGTTGGGCTGCTCCTATCGGAGGAGGTCCCATCACCTATCTGCCCGGCATCGTTAGCTCCCCAGCATTGCAGGCTAGCATCTACGAGGATGACGCAGGAATGCATCTTACCTACGGATACCGATGATGCGTTTTCGCCCAGGCTGACTATTCCCGGTACGGTGCTACCAATCTGTGTACCATCCCCAAGCTGCCCGTTGCTGTTGTCCCCCCAGCAGGCAACCTCTCCGGAGTCGAAGAGAGCGCAGCTGTGGAATAGGCCAACTTGGACGGATGAAGCAAATTGGTTGGAGCTCAGTGGAACTGTGACGGGGGAGTTTGAGTTTCCATTGTGACCGTTGCCCAATTGCCCGTATGCGTTGTAGCCCCAGCAGAAAATGGACCCATCATCCATGCCAATGCAGGAATGCATCGCCCCCGTACCAAGTGAAGCCGCGCTACCGTTGCTCGGGATCGGAATTTCTACCGGAGTCATCCTATCGACATTTGTTCCATCGCCAATTTGCCCGTTCCAGTTGTCCCCCCAGCACATCACCTTTCTGTCCGACATGATCGCACAGGTGTGATATGAGCCCGTGGAGACCAATAGGGCATCTCCGCCGTCCAAGTCTGCGAGTACTGGGCTCGATCTGTCAATCGTAGTCCCATCTCCCAGCTGCCCGTTGACATTCTGGCCCCAGCACTTGACGCTGCGATCATTCAGGACTACGCAGGTGTGGTACTCTCCGGATGAGATTCCGAGCGCACTCATTCCCTCGCCAAGATCGACAGTGACGGGAGACGTTCTCTCAATGGTAGTCCCATCCCCCAATTGCCCGAACGAGTTGTCCCCCCAGCAGCGGACTGAACCATCATCGAATACTGTGCATGTGTGATATGAGCCCGCGGAGATCTCCACTGCTTCCCTCCCGAGTGGCATGGATGACTTCTCAGGCTCTAGGCTTGGCGACCTAGAGCCATCTCCCAGCTGCCCGTTGCTGTTTTCCCCCCAACAGCCGACCGAACCATCATCCAGGATCGCACAGGAGTGCGATGCTCCAGATGATATCTGGAGAATAACCGGGACGCTGTGGCCCTCATCAGCCAATTTGCAGGCATCTTCCGACTCCTGCCCCGGTAGGTCATTGTATTTCCCCGCAGGGCATGGTGTCCCCCTGTAAGCTCCTTGGGAGGGGACGTAGTATCCGGGCTCTGCTTCATCGCATGAGGTCTGGCCAGAGAGCCTCTGGAACTCCCCTACATCGCATTGCGTCTGTAAGCTCGCCCCCGCTGAGCTCGTGAAATTCCCCGGGCTCGCTGGAGTCATAACCGTGTTCCCGGTTCCACTTACGTAGTATCCAGGAGTGGCCTGCCTGCAAGTGAACCTGCCGTATTCCCCAGATGGGCAGCTCGCTGCCACGGTTGGATTGTTGGGCTCGTTATCCACAGAATTCGGAAAACCATCGCTATCATCATCATCGCTCACGCCGACTTCGAAGATGTTCAGGTTCCCATTGTCGTTCCAGTCCCTCTCAGACGAGCTGATGTAATTCCACATCGGGAGGGAGAACTCCGAGGGTGTGGTACCGAGGGAGAGTGGCTCTCCAGGACTATAGCCACCCCAGCATTGAGCCAAGTCGTTGCTCCCAACGACACAGGTATACGATGCTCCAGATGAGATCGATAGAGCACCATGATTCTGTTCTAGGATAATTTCAGTGGGAGAAGAAACTTGATCAGAAGTGCTGCCATCACCAACTTGGCCATCTTCGCTATCACCCCAGCAATGGAGGGAACCGCTACTGTCCACCGCGCAAGTGTGACTCTGCCCCGAGTCAATGGAAATAGCCCCGGTCAGAGTTATGACCACTGTGGAAGCATCGTTCTGTTGGTTGGTCCCACCATCCCCGAGCTGCCCGTTGCTATTCTCCCCCCAGCATTTCACACCGTTCCCATCTAGAAGTACGCAGGTGTGGGACCCTCCTGCCGACACTGCCACGGCATTTCCGCCTACTGTGACCGTCGAGGGAGTGTTAGAGGAAGTGGTGGAACCTATTCCAAGCTGCCCGTTGCTGTTGTCGCCCCAGCATTTCAGTGCCCAGGATTGGGTTACTGCGCATGTGTGCCTGGCCCCGGTTGAGACTGCTAGTACGTTCTCTCCAATGGAGACGGTTACTGGAGTGCTGCTATCGACGTTCGTCCCATCCCCGAGCTGCCCATCCGTGTTCCTTCCCCAGCACTGCAGGCTGGCATCATCCATTATCGCACACGTGTGCCAGTCTCCCGAGGAGACTTGCACGGGGACCCCCCCTGACAGGCTTGCTCCGACAGGCGAGTTTGACTGGGTATCCGTCCCATCACCAAGCTGGCCGAAGTTGTTCCTGCCCCAGCACTGCAACTCGCCATTGTCCAGTATGGAGCAAGTGTGATCCTTGCCTGAGCTGATTGATACTGCGGTCCTTGCTGCATCTAGCCCAACCTCGGTCATCGTCAGCCTGTCGGTGGTAGTCCCATCCCCCAATTGCCCGAACGAGTTGTCCCCCCAGCACTGGAGTGAGGAATCATCCAGAATCGCGCAGAGGTGGTCGCCACCGCTAGACATCGTCGTTTCGGTGAAGATGGAGCCGGATTGGAAACCAGGCTCGTTGTAGTTATCAGAAACCGGGTGCCTCATGTCGGTGATTACGCCATCACTGGCTGCCAAGAAGTACTTCTGGGTTCCATCGATCACCTGTGCCCCAGTGACAATTATCTCCCAGTCCCCCGCATCGGGGGCGTCGACTGTGATCCCCACTAAGTTATTTATTGCGTCATTGGTGTATGTTTGCAGCTCTCCCGTAGGGCTCTTGAGGTAGATGTCTAGGTCGTTCCTGAGCTGTGTCCCTGCCCCTGCTGAGTTCTCCTGTTCATTCCATGAAAGTACAACTCGCAGGGAATCGATGCCCGAATCTGGTACGCTCAGTTTGAACGAGTGGCTATCTGATGTGGCAATATCAATTCCCTCGGTGAAGCTACTCCCAACCGCCGTCGTGAGATTGACACCCCCCCATCCCTCGTGAGGGTTTGGAGCCTTCTCCACGGCACCGTTCTGACCATCCCCGCCCGTGAAGTACTGGCCCTGCAAGTCATCGGCGGAAGCAATCAAGATGCCCTTGACGAGGGCCGAGTCCGGACAGTTGTTACTGGTCGGGCTGTAGGCTAGGTTGCAGTCGTAACCATGGTTGTTCAGGTATTCGATCAGAAGTGCTACTGTACCAGCAGTGATCGGAGTCGCCATCGATGTTCCGGATTTCACGGTGTAGTAATCGCTCAGGTCCCAGGTGGAATCCCTGTGCGGGGTCTTCACCGAGACTATCATAGAACCAGGGGTTACGATGTCGGGCTTCGTCCTCCCATCAGCAGTAGGGCCTCTGTTTGACTGAGCCCACACTCCCTCAAAGTTATCCGCCTGTAAGTCGCCGTCAATCTCACCACCATAGAAGACTCCGTAAACCCAAGTATACTTTCCAGGGCTCAAAGGATTACAGGGTTCGTCGCACCCGTAATCCGGTTCCCAGAACCGGGTGCCCCCGTATTGTGAATTGAAGAGAGAAAGCCCGGTTCCGGCCCGTTCGTTCTCCGAAGCCCCCACAGAAATGATGTTCTTCGCCGATGCCTGACTATTCAGCGAACCCGTGTTGATTTCCCCATCCTTCCCTCCTGGGCAATAGGGGTGCGATGGGTGATGAGGGGTGGCAGAGTACTTAGTGGGATACGGTTCGTCCGTGGCGAAGGATGTGTAATCGCAGTCCCTGCCATCGTTCCCCATCGAGAAGAGGAGGGTCAGGTCTTGATACAGATGAGCCCCTGCATCGAGAGCCTCTGAGACAGCGGAATAGTCTTGCACGCAATTATCACCTGAGCCCACAGTCCCTTCCACAAGGGTAGCACAGGAGTCTGGCCCCGTCCCCCACGAATTTGTTTGGATCCTGGCTCCAGCATCATAAGCATCCTGGAACCCAACGGAGAAAGCGGGCGTATCCAAGGAACCATCAGTCGAACCGTATCCAACTGATTGCATGAAAAGGAAAGCCCCGGGGGCCATCCCACTTCCTCCCGTGTTAGGAATAGCTCCCGGGTCGGAGTTGCTGCCATCCCCTAGGACGGAGCCAGCCACGTGGGTCCCATGGCCATTGTGATCATCAGGTCCGCAATTTGGTTTTGACCCCGCCAAACATGCAGAATCATAGCTTTGGACACCCACTATTCTCCCGTAGAAGTCCTGGTTGATGCCGGGGTTGGCTGAAGTGCAACTTGCAAGTCCACTACATTCCACAGCCGTGTCCAGGCCTGAGTCCATTACAGCCACAATGACCCCGTCCCCCGTCAGCGCTCCTCCGTTATCATCCATGTTTGAAGGGACGCTCACCCATTGGGCCCCATTGGAGGTGGCTGCCACTACGTCATCGAAGGAAGGGGCAAAAATCGGCTCGACCCATTCGACATAGTCCTGAGAGGCTAACATCTCAATTTCCTTTGGGCTAGCTACCAATTTTACGAATCTCCCAAATTCGTAACTCCGAATTTCTAGCCCCGTTTCCAATATGTTACTGAAATGCCCCGAGCTGGGAAGAACAACATTCACCTCGTAATCATCGCCTTCCATAATGGCGTCCCTATAGCTGAGTCCCTGAACTATTCCAATAGCGGCAACGGATAACTTGTCTGATTCAGCTAGGCGGAATGCCCCTATGACCCCTTCTTCCATTAGCATTGCAGGGGTCAACTTCGGAACGTAGCAATGGAGTCCCTGTGGGGCATAGAACGCCCTACACTCAACTCCTTTCTCCCCTAGATCAGATATCCAGTCCGAGGGAATCGGGTAATCATGGCCTAATGCGTGCCATCCTGTAATCGTACTCTCACCGGTTCTCTGGGTCCACTCTTGGATGGGGACGTAGGAGGCAATCCTGTGGGCGAGTGACGCGGTTCCGATGTTGTTCTCGTCCCACCCCCACCCGTAGGAAGGATCATCGGGATCTAGCGATTTTAGGTCGAACGGGATGTAGTTGGGAAATTCGCTAGTTCCCCTAGATTCTGAGTTCTCTGCCAGTTCAGATGACTCTGCCCAGAGGGACCCCATCGACAAAATGCTGGGGAGGATCATGAGCGCGACAAGCAACATGGAGAGGCGCGACCCGGCCGGGTTGCCACTGGACATGCCCCTCCTACGTAGTAGGAGGACATTAAAATTGCTCCATACCCCTTCGTTGAAAATTACAAAATTGATATCCGGATGCCGGCTAATCATCGATCAGATAGATACACTACATTCCGTGAAAAATATCACATACGCCCGACCCGCTCGTCTGCTTCCGATGGGCGAAGATCTCCTTCCGACAACATCCCTCGAAAGCGAGGAGAAGCAATCCACTGGAACAGATTCTGACTCTGAAGCCGATCACAGGATTGACGTAGAACTGGACAGGATCAGGGATAGGAGGGAGAATCCCGGTCAGAGCTTCCTGTACAACACCGTAGTGCCTCAGACATTCGATGACTATACCTTGGTCTTC
>Ga0208407_1000566_pt1 | contig 17288 bp, 11 predicted proteins | sample ETNtaG_9_FD_185775 | JGI IMG/M metagenome (GOLD analysis project Ga0208407, IMG submission 185775) | Marine microbial and viral communities from oxygen minimum zone, Eastern Pacific Ocean - ETNP201406SV69 (SPAdes) (version 2) | ecosystem: Environmental > Aquatic > Marine > Oceanic ...
ATATGCGGCTAAAGGCTCGTTCTTTAGGATTATTGGCAGAAGATTATACAACCGATGCCATTGAACACATGGACGATTTATATCCTGGTAGTAGGCTTATTGAAAATGTATCCTCTAATGAGATCGATATGGTTCATGAATCAAATGGAATTGAAATTACCAAATTAAAATCAATTAAAAATCCAAGACCCAATGAGAATTTTATTATGAGGAATGGTCAAAAATCCGTGCTGGCAGCATATGATCCTTTCGAAAAAAAGATAAAAAAGGTCAGCACGCTCAAAGCTTATGGGATCATCCCTAGAAATGCAGAACAGTCCTTCGCATTGAATATTCTAATGGATAATCGTATTCAATTAATAACATTATCTGGAAAGGCTGGCACAGGTAAGACATTATTGGCTCTCGCATCTGCTCTCGAAAAACGTCATGATTTCAGAACAATATTTCTCGCAAGGCCAATCGTTCCATTGAGTAATAGAGATCTAGGTTTCTTACCTGGTGACATTCAGTCCAAATTAGATCCATACATGCAACCCCTATTTGATAATCTATCTGTCATTCGTCATCAATTTAAACATAACGATCAACGCGCTCTAAGAATCAATGAAATGTTGGAACAAGAAAAACTGTTAATCACACCTCTTGCATATATAAGAGGTAGAAGCCTTCAAAAATCATTTTTTATCGTTGATGAGGCTCAAAATCTAACACCCCATGAAGTAAAGACTGTAATTACAAGAGCGGGTGAAGGAACAAAGATTATATTTACCGGCGATATACACCAAATTGACCATCCATATCTAGATAAGAAATCCAATGGACTCACTTACTTGATCAGTCGGATGAAAGAACAAGATGTATTTGCTCACATTACATTAGAAAAGGGAGAACGTAGCGATCTTGCAGAATTAGCAAGCGACCTATTATAATAATTTCTTAATCACCTAGTAGTTTATCTAATTTTTCTTCCACCTTCTCTTCTACTATCTTACGAGTTGATTCCTTTGCCTCATTCATTGACTCGGAGGTTGCTTCTTTGACCTTATCCACTTTTTCAGAAACTGATTCTTTTAAATCATCAATATTTTTGGGGATTTCTTGACCTGTGTAATTCAAATAGATGACATACAGGACCAAGAGGATGCCAATAGTTAGAATCAGTTTGATGACTTTCTTGACCAAGGTGTAGGCCAGTAAGATGGCTAGAATGACCGCTATGGCCATATATACGGGATTTGAGAATACCATATCAATTAAACTTTCCATGGTGCCCCAAATCTATGAAGGAACACGTTCAGGTTTAATAGAAATCTAATTAATTTCGATCATGAGATGTTTCATTCTAATCCTTTTATTGAGTTGTATAGAAGCACAATCAAAATATCCGGTAGATTCACTATTGATGTCTAGCAACACCTCAATAATTCATAAGGTAGGATTATTGCCTATTTCGCTATGGCAACGCATATCTTATAATTCAAATTTATTTAATTGCCAATTCTATCCCAGTTGTTCTAATTATGGAGCCGAGGCAATTCACAAACATGGTATAATCAAAGGTGGAATTATTACAACAGAAAGGATAACTCGATGTAACCCCTTTGCATATAATTATCATTTGGAATTAAGAGGTCCATTTCATGCTAAAGATGGAAGATTGATAGACCCAATCAAACAAAAAAAATCTAAAATATCAGATAATTCGCCTTTCATCGCAGCGCTCCTATCTGCAATTCTTCCTGGAGCAGGTCGTGTTTATTCTGGTAGGGCCATGGATGGATTAATGGGGTTTTGGACCTTCTATTTAACAGGAAGTTCAGCCTATTATTCCATTAAAAATGATCATCCAATGGCGGGACCTATATTTAGCGCCACTGCTGTATATGTTTATCTTGGTGAGATATATGGTGCATGGAGGTCTGCTAAATACTATCAAAAAGACTAATGCAAAAGAGCCACCGACTGGATTTGAACCAGCGACCTACGCATTACGAATGCGTTGCTCTACCAACTGAGCTACGGTGGCGTATCAATAAACTTCAATGTCTAACACTTCATTTTGGCGCCCACAACTAATTATTGTAAAATATTCATTGATAATTTAGTTATATATTCACGAAAGTAAATGAGACTAGGATAAATGAACATACTTGGAATATCCGCATTCTACCACGATAGTGCAGCTTGCCTAATTAAAGATGGTATTATAATTGCTGCAGCACAGGAGGAACGGTTTACCAGAAAAAAGCATGATCATACATTTCCAGCCAATGCAATTCAGTATTGTTTGAGAGAAGCTGGTATAGATGGTACGGAACTGGATTATGTCGCTTTCTACGACAAACCATTCCTGAAATTTGAACGGATTTTGGAAACTTATTTGGCTTATTCACCTTTTGGGATAGGCTCTTTTTTAAAGGCAATGCCGTTATGGATTAAGAAAAAACTCTGGATCAAAGAAATAATCAAAGATGAACTGAATTATTCCGGTAAAATTATTTTTCCCGAGCATCATGAATCTCATGCTGCATCAGCATTTTTCCCTTCTCCATTTCAGGAAGCTGCATTTATTACGATGGACGGTGTTGGCGAATGGTCCACTTCCAGTTTTGGGTTTGGCAAAGATAACCAGATTGAGTTGCTGGCAGACATTCAATTTCCTCATTCACTTGGATTGATTTATTCTGCGTTTACTTATTACACCGGATTCAGGGTGAACTCCGGTGAATATAAAGTGATGGGATTAGCGCCTTATGGTGAAGCAAAATACAAAGATTTGATTTATGAGCATTTGATTGATGTGAAAGAAGACGGTTCTTTTAAGATGAATATGGATTACTTTAATTATTGTACTGGTTTGACAATGACAAATTCAAAATTTCATAGGCTTTTCGGCGGTTCGCCACGTAAACCGGAAAGTAAACTAACTCAAAAGGAAATGGATTTGGCGCGTTCAGTTCAGGAAGTAACCGAAGAAATTGTACTAAAAATGGCAAAGCACGTAAGAAAAGAAACAGGAATGAAGTATCTTTGTCTTGCTGGCGGTGTTTCGTTGAATTGTGTTGCCAATGGAAAACTATTACGATCTGGCTTATTTGATGATATTTGGATACAGCCTGCCGCTGGGGATGCAGGTGGAGCGGTAGGATGTGCTTTATTTACATGGTATCAGTATTTAGAGAACCAAAGAAAAGCCGATGATAAGTCTGATTTTATGCAGGGTGCTTATCTTGGTCCTGAATTCAAAAACGGGAGTATTGAATCATTTCTCAAAAATAATGGATATTCTTTTAAAACTCTTACTGATAAGGAATTACCGGAAAAAATTGCTGATCTAATTGCTGATAAAAAAGTAATTGGTTGGTTTCAGGGACGGATGGAATTCGGACCAAGAGCGTTGGGGTCAAGAACGATTATAGGTGATGCGAGATCATCTGAAATGCAAAAAACGATGAACCTAAAAATAAAGTATAGAGAAAGTTTTAGACCATTCGCACCATCAATTAGAGCTGATAATATATCCGAATATTTTGACATTGATCGAGAAAGTCCTTACATGCTTTTAGTTGCTGATGTAAATAAAAATAAGCAGTTAAAAATGTCAGAAGAACAAAGTTCTTACTTTGGATTAAAAAAACTAAATGTCGTGCGATCTGAAATTCCTGCAGTTACGCATGTAGACTATTCAGCGCGTATTCAATCAGTGAATAAAAAGACAAACCCAAGGTATCATGAAATGCTTACGCAATTTAATGAAAAATTTGGTTGTGCTGTTGTTGTCAACACGTCATTTAATGTACGAGGTGAACCCATAGTTTGTACACCGAAAGATGCTTATCTATGTTTTATGCGTACTGAAATGGATTATTTAATTATAGGTAATTATTTATTAAGCAAAAAGGACCAGGATGCCTTAGGTAATGATTCGGATTGGAAAACTAAATTTGAACTAGATTAAGATATGTTAGAAGAAATAAAAAATATAAAAAGTGAAAAAAGTGATTTGCGGAAATTTGGGATTACCATCGGCGTAATATTATTGATCATTGCCGGGTTTTTATTCTGGAAGGAAAAAGAATCATCTCAAATATTACTTACCTTTGGTGTAACTCTCTGTATTCTTGGTATTGTGATACCTTTTATTCTGAAACCCATATATTGGGTATGGATGATTTTCGCCACCATCCTTGGATGGATAATGACACGTGTAATATTAAGTTTGCTCTTTTATATTATATTTACACCGATTGGATTGATTCCACGATTCTTTGGAAAGCAGTTTCTTGAATTACGATGGGATAAATCAAAAGAGTCTTATTGGAACTATAGAACTAATGAACGTCTAATAAAAGAAAACTATGAAAAGCAATTCTAAAGAAACTAATAGACTTAAATTAGATAGTATTTTCCCGTTAGATTCAAAAAAATGAGGATTCAATTTGTCTAAACTATCAATACTTTTCGAATTCTGGGATTTCCTGAGACACCGTAAAAAGTGGTGGTTGGCACCAATCATTATTTTTCTGGTATTGTTTGGTGCTTTAATTATTATGACGGAAGGTTCAGCCATTGCTCCTTTCATCTATACTTTGTTTTAATCAACGGTAATAAAAATTAAGCTAACAAATCGTTTAGATTGATGACAAAAAGACTCCACTGCTTAACTCAATCGTTGAAAATATAAAAAAGATTAAGTGTAGTAATAAGTAGAGTTAGAGGTTGCCCACTCTTTACGAATACGTTGCTCTACCAACTGAACTACAGTGGCGTATCAATAAACTTCAACCTCTAAAAGTTCAACCTCAAATATTAGAGTTGCACCAGGCGGAATAACTCCCCCTGCTCCTATATCCCCATATCCAAGATCTGAAGGAATGGTCAGTTTTCTTTTGCCACCAACCTTCATGCCTTTGACACCAAGATCCCATCCCTTTATGACAGCACCAACACCAAGAGTAAAGGTAAAAGGACCACGGCCTGCTTTCAAGGATGAATCAAAAACGGAACCATCTTCCAATGTCCCTGTATAATTTACTACAACCTTATTATAATCCTGTGCTTCTGCGCCTTCACCAATGACCAACTCTTCAATAACTAATCCATTGTCCATAGTTAAAATGCTCCTATTTTTTTCACATCCCATTAAATGAATAATCAATAAAGTTAATGATATTTTATAAGAAATTTTCATTGCATGTACGTTCCTTAACTGATAAAAAAGTGCTGTAAATTTACCTTATGATGCCAAAGTCACAACATTTATTGGTCAAATGAGATTCCTACTGATCAAAAAGATATTATACATATCCATTATCATTCATCTCTCATCGATATTATTGGCAGATGAGAGGCTTTATCTAAAACAGGCAAAGATTCTTGAAAGCAAAACAATACAAGGGAAATCAATAAAATTCATATCAGAGGATGTTGTCTTTACCAAAGGTGATCTAACCTTGAATTGCCAAGAGGGTCGCCAGCATGAAAGCGAGGGTCTAGCCATATTGTATAATGATGTATCCGCTTTCCAGTATCAGCGCACTCTTACATGCGATACCATTAAATTTTTTTCTAGGGAGGATAGGCTCCTCAGCATAGGCGATTCTCATGTATGGGATGATGATTATGACCTAAAGGCCGATACCATAACCGTCTTCACCAATATTGATAGTGGTGTTGCAAAAGGGAACGTAACCCTTATTCAAAAAGGACAGATCATAAAAGCAAATAGAATTGAATACCAAAAGGATAAAGAAAAAGATGGAGTCTCCTATACTGCAATAGGAAAAGTTATCATAGAAGATTCTTCTAGAATTGCAACTTGTGGAATTGCTGATTATGATCGAAAAAATGAGATGACCATATTAGATATTGACCCAGAAATAAAGGAAAACAATAGAATCCTAACTGGAATAAAGATCATTTTGAGTTATGATCAGGAAAAATTAAAAATGCTCCATATTCCAAAAAAGGCCTTTGCCATTACACCCATATACGGATACCAACAATCATTGGTTGATTCTTTGTTGGTAGGTGATAGCCTGAAATTTGATGATCGAATGGAAGGAATCATGTTAACGAGTTATTTCAAAGACGGTATCATAGATTCTTTGAGAATCGAAGGCATGGCCAAGACACTTTACCATGTATTTGAAGATTCGATCTATCAAGGAAAAAATAATTCTTCAGGCGATACGATTTTAATGTCTTTTGTAGATGATGAATTAAACATGATCAACATAATCGGTGGATCTGAAGGAAAATATATTCCTGATTCCATCGCGAATGATGATGATAGCCCTGTTATTTACAAAGCAAATAGAATCAAGTATCGATTAGCCAATGATGAATCAGATTTTCAAGGCAACGTTAATATTAAACATGATCGTACTAATCTTGATGCTGGATTTGTGAATGTGGATTGGAAAACTGACATGTTAAATGCGCAATCGAGGATGAATGGAGATACTCTTAGTGAGCCTCTGTTGCCCGTAATTAAGGAAGAGGGACGAGATCCCATGACCGGGAATTCAATGTCCTATAACCTCAAAACTAGAAAAGGACGTGTAATAAAAGGCCAAACAAAGGCAGACGATGCATATTATACTGGAAATAGGATACGAAACGAATCAAAAAAGGTGTTTTTCATTGAAAACTCAACTTATACCACGTGCGACCTTGACACTGCACACTTCCACTTTGAATCGACTAAAATGAAAATAATCCAAAATGACGTTGTTGTAGCACGTCCAATCATATTACATCTAGGGCAAATACCAATCTTTGGCATACCATTAGGTATTTTTCCTCATAAGGGCGGACAACGTCACTCAGGATGGATAATGCCATCATATGGCGATAATAAAAATCGCGGACAATACATCCAAGGCCTAGGATTCTACTGGGCTCCAAGTGAATACTGGGACTCGAGATTCACATTAGGATTTGGAGATAAGCAAGGGGCAACATTTAGGATAAATACTCAATATCGTGTTCGATATAAGTTTAGTGGAAGTTTAAATTTTTTCAATAGGCAATACTTGATTGGCACCAATGACATAATGGATCTAAGTGATAATCGAAATACAAGTACAACTTTGAGGTGGGCGCATAAACAGGAATTAAGGAATAACCAATCATTAAATGCAAATGTGACCTATTCAACTAGTGGAGATTATAATAAAAAATATGGCCTATCTGAAGCTGAGAGAATGGATCAAAAAGCAATATCCAACATGAGTTATTCCAAACGATGGCCCAAATCAAAGAATTCATTCAGTGCAAACTTTTACTCAAACATGGATCTGCTGATAGATGAAAAGACAAATGATGAAAGCAATTATTATATTTTGCCAAATAGAGCAGGTACGCAATTAAATATTGAAAATCGTACGTTCCCAAAGTTCTCTTTTCGCCATGGACAAAGCAATCTATTCCCAACAAATGCAGCAAAGAAAAGATGGTACAATACAATTACATGGAATTATGGATTAAACTATACGAATACAAACAGACATTATTACGAATCCGTTGAGATCGATAGTGCTGTATTTGCGTGGGACAAAGATTCAACAGGTCTTCCATTGGAAAAAGATGAACAAAATAATGGATGGATTCATACCTCAAGCATAAATGCTCCTCAAAAACTCTTTAAATATATTTCCATCAATCCTAGCGTCAGTTTGAAATCCGCATGGGTCAATGAGACCCAAAAAGGGATATGGAATGGCTCAACATTTGATAAAACGTTAGACCATGGCTTTGCTTCTAGGACCACTGGATCTTTTTCCATGAACACTAATACCCAAATATTTGGACTTTTTTCAATTCCAATAGGGCCTCTTAAAGCAATCCGTCATGTCATGTCTCCTTCAATTGGCTACTCTTGGACTCCCGATTTCTCCAAAAGATTATTTGGTCAAGAACTAGGATATATCATCACAAAAAAGGATTCAATAGGAAATGATGTTTACCATGATAGATTTTCTGGTACAATGGCTGGTAGCACACCTCGATCTGAAAGAAAATCAATGACCTTTGGCCTGAACAATATTTTTCAAGCAAAGATAAAAAAAGGAGATGAAGATAAAAAAATAGACCTTTTTAGTTGGCGCATGAGTTCAAGTTATAACTTCGCGGCTGATTCAATGAAACTAGCAAATCTCCGATCAAGCATACGTTCAAAGATCGCAGGAAAATTAAATCTAGATCTCAGCATGACCCATGATTTCTATAAATTTGACATTGCACAAAATCGTCGCATCGGAGAATTCAATAAAAACAATAATGGTAATTTATATCCTAGATTGATAAATGCACGATTATCTACTGGATTTAGGCTGTTGGGAGCATCATGGTCAGATGGAAAGGATGAAGAAACAGACACTGAAAAGGATACTACTATAATAGAAAATGACCTATCTGGTCCAGGTTTGAAAAACCCTTTAAAAAACATGAGGAATACAATTGGGAATAAAAAGTCATGGAATACCAATATTAGTCTTAGTTATGCCTATTCAGCTATCAACCCCTCAAATCCAAGGAAGACATTTTGGGCCAATACAACCTCTACCATTAATGTTACATCCAAATGGAGGGTATCCTATCGTGCTAGATTTGATCTGATCAAACGTGACCTTGTAAGTCATTCTTTCTCAATATATCGTGATCTACATTGTTGGGAACTCTCTTTGAACTGGACTCCCACTGGACTAGGCCAGGGTATTAATTTTAGATTAAATGTAAAATCTCCAACTTTGCGTGATCTGAAAATTGAGAAAAGAGGTGGCATATATTCAGGAGCAGGACTTTAAAATATCCAATTGTACTACTTATGCTAATGAAAGAAATTCTAGTAAGAAAAAAACCTATTATGATCTGTCCTGAATGCCATGCTGAATATCTTGACCACATCAACGAATGTGGTGATTGTAAAATCTCATTGGTCGATGCATGCCTGATTGACCTTCCCATACCTGAGATGACCTGGTCTTCCCTGCCGCCCTTTGAAGGTAAGATTTTTGCTGATATGACAGCAGAGTTGTTAGATCAACATTCGATACCTTATTACTTAAAAATGGATTGGACTTCATCGGCTTTAAATATTGGAGCAACTGGGTTTCCAGGTCAAATTATACGTATCTTCGTACCTGAGGAATATCTGGATAAGGCTACCGGATTGACCACTGCAGTGAGCGGTGAATCAGAATGAACCAATTACGCAGCGTAAAGGGTACCCATGATATCCTGCCAGATGAAAGCAATAAGTGGCAAAATCTTGAATCAATTGTCAATGCAGTCTGTGCACAATATGGTTATCATGAGATTCGTACTCCGATTTTTGAAGAGACCGGTCTTTTCTCTAGAAGCGTAGGGGAAGAAACAGATATTGTTTCCAAGGAGATGTACACTTGGGAGGACAAGGATGGAAAATCACTGACCCTGAGACCTGAACTCACAGCCTCTGTTACACGTTCATTCATCCAACATAGTCTTGGTAATCAATCACCCATTCAACGTCTTTACTATATGGGGCCACTATTCAGAAGAGAGCGTCCACAAAAAGGGAGACAGCGCCAATTCCACCAATTTGGTGTCGAAGCATTTGGTTCTGAACACCCCGAACAAGATGCAGAAATCATTGCAATTGCTTGGCAGATCCTATCGCGCTGTGGTCTTGCAAACGATGCTAAACTTAATTTAAACAGCATAGGCTCGAAAGAATGTAGAATTGATTATCGCAGTGCATTAAAGGATTACATTCTTCCCTATCTCAATGATTTCTCTGAAACCAGCCAACAGAGATTCAAGACCAACCCTCTGCGTATTCTCGATACAAAATCTGAAAAAGAACAAATGATATTGAAAGATGCACCCATGATCACGGACTATCATAGCACAGATGATAGTGCGCATATTGAATCTCTAAAAGGCTTCTTAAATGCCATGGATATCCCTTTCGAAATAAATCATAAACTTGTAAGAGGTTTAGACTACTATACAAAAACAGTATTTGAATTCAATTCTCTTACGTTAGGTGCACAAGATGCTCTTTTGGGAGGTGGACGCTATGATGGTCTAGTTAAGACGCTTGGTGGAAAACAAACACCGGGGATAGGGTTTGCAGCGGGAATGGAACGTTTCCTAATTGCAATGGATGAATCCGAAAATGAGTTCAATAGGTCAACCCCAGATATTTATTTAGTGTGCCTTGATGAAAAAGGACTTTCTAATTCACTAAAGATCTCAGATCAACTGAGAAAAAATGGGTTTAAGGTAGTTACAGACCCACTTAGACGAAGCATGAAATCACAATTGCGCGATGCTAATAAATTAGGTGTGAAGTTCGCTTTGATCTTGGGAGAGACAGAGATCAAAGATAAGACAATAGCTTTCAAAGATTTTGGAAAGGGAATTCAAAAAACAATTTTACAATCTGAAGTAATAAACTTTTTTGATGATTTGACAAACTAAATTTTATAACACTATATTATATACGCGTGCATGAAAACGTGGATTTGAAAAAAATATTAGAGAAAAAAAATGAGCGATAAATCACTATTGATTGTTGAATCACCAACAAAAGTAAAAACAATACAAAAACACCTTGGTAATGAATATGATGTTATGTCATGTGTTGGACATGTCAAAGATCTTCCAAAAAATAATCTTGGCATTGACCTTGAAAATAACTTTGAAATCAAACTCACTGTCCTTCCAGATAAAAAAGACTTTATCTCTGAATTAAGAAAAAAATCAAAGGTAGCCCACCGGGTATTGATCGCTACCGATCCTGATAGAGAAGGGGAGGCCATTGCGTCACATCTTGCAACTGAAATTCCTGAAGAAAAGTTAGAAAGAGTTCAATTTACAGAGATAACCAAAGCAGGTATTGATGAAGGGATAAAAAACATAAGAGAGATTGATCATGATCTCGTTGCTGCACAAACAGCTCGTAGAGTCATTGACCGATTGGTTGGATATAAAGTATCACCTGTCTTATGGGCAACCCTTCAAAGCAACATGAAATTTGTTTCAACTAATCTATCAGCAGGCCGGGTTCAATCAGCAGCCGTAAAAATAATCGTCGATCGAGATAGATTAAGAGCGCAATATATTACGACTACCTATTTTGACCTCAAGGTAGATCTAACAACGTCCAATGGACAAGATATCCTTAGTGCTACTCTAGTAAAAGTGGATGGAGCAAAAGTAGCGTCAAGCAATGATTTTGAATCTGAGACTGGACTATTAAAGAACAAGGATGTCTTGCTTTTAACAGAATCACAAGCTGATGAACTAGTAAAAGAACTACAATCCACTGATTGGACTGTCTCTGACATCAAGGAAAAACCAAGGACATCAAACCCAAAGCCTCCATTCACAACAAGTACCCTGCAACAAGAAGCCGCAAGGAAATTGAGGAGTTCTGCAAGACAGACCATGGGTACTGCACAAAAGTTATATGAGAATGGTTTTATCACTTACATGCGCACAGACTCAACTCATTTATCTGAAGAAGCAATAGTTGGTTCAAGAAAGGTCATAAAAGAACTTTATGGTGATGAATTCCTTCCAGAAAACCCAAATCAGTATGCGACAAAAGTAAGGAATGCACAAGAGGCACATGAGGCTATCAGGCCCGCTCATCGTATTTTTCGTACCATAAATGAAGTAAAGGAAAACCTAGGCGAAGAGGCTTCAAAATTATATGACCTGATTTGGAAAAGAACGGTTGCAAGTCAGATGAAACCTGCCAAATTGAAACAAACAACAATCACCATCCAAAATCAAAAAACTGAATTCCGAGCAAATGGGCAGGTGATCTTGTTCCCTGGATACATGAAGGTCTATGTTGAAGGAAGAGATAATCCCAATAAGGACCTTGCAAATAAAGAACGTATTCTACCAACTTTAGAAATTGAAGAAAAACTTATTTGCAAAACGCTTGAATCAGATTCACATAGCACAAAACCACCGGCACGTTTCACTGAAGCCTCTCTCGTAAAGGCTCTAGAAGAAAATGGAATTGGAAGACCCTCAACTTTTGCATCCATCCTAGCAACGATTGTCCACAGAGGTTATGTAGATAGAAAAGGTGGAAAACTTTCCCCTACATATTTAGGGCTGGCTGTGACTCAACTATTAGAAAATCATTTTACAAATCTTGTAAGCAAGGAATTTACAGTAAAAATGGAGGATGGATTAGATGAGGTATCTCGTGGTGAATTAGACGCTATACCATTCATGACCAATTTTTATAGAGGTGGAGGTAGATTCGTCGGGTTAGAAAAAATGCTAGATGAAAAAGTAGACATCCCTGCCGCATGTTCAATAGCCATCCCAAAAGAAATCTCCGATACAACAGAAGGTCGAATTGGAAGATATGGACCCTATCTTCGTAGAGGGGATGACACACGATCCATACCTGATGATATTTACATGGGTGACTTAACATTGGATACAATTGAAAAAATCTTTGATCAAGAAACAAAAGAAGATGAACCTCTTGGCAATGATCCTAATACGAGTGATCCAGTATGGATCAAAAAAGGTCCTTATGGTCATTATGTTCAACTTGGTGATACAAAAACACGAAAAGGAATCCCAAAAAACTACGCCTTATCAGAAGTAAATCTTGATTATGCCTTAAAACTATTATCTTTACCAAGAGAGGTTGGGAACCATCCAGAAACAAAAGAAATGGTCACTGCTGATTATGGACGGTATGGACCCTATATTAAATGTGGTAAGCAAAATGCATCCTTAAAAGGCAAAGAAACACCGCTAGACATAACTCTAGAAAAATCCGTTGAACTATTGGCCAATAGAAACAAGTCCAGTTCTGAGATCAAGACCTTAGGTGAACACCCTAAGACAGGAGAAACACTAGTTGTCAAAGATGGAAGGTATGGGCCCTATATTAGTGATGGTAAGGTAAATGCCGCATTAAAGGGAGAATTGGATCCTGAGAATATTACTCTTGAAGAGGCTGTAAGCATTATTGATCATAAAAGGCTTAATCCTCCTAAAAAAAGGCGAACTCGAAAAAAGAAAAAATGAGAGTAAGCAAAATAGACCTTAAATACTAATTTCTCCATAGGATATGGATAAGACCATTGAAAAAATAGTATCACTATGTAAAAGACGCGGGTTCATCTTTCAGAGTTCCGATATTTATGGAGGATTTTCAGCCGTCTACGATTATGGCCCTCTTGGGATAGAATTAAAAAACAACATCTCACAACTCTGGTGGAAGGAGATGACCCAAGCCCATGAAAACATTGTAGGACTTGATAGTGGTATTCTGATGCACCCAAAAATATGGGAAGCATCGGGTCATGTAGGAGCATTCAATGACCCTCTTGTGGATTGCAAACAATGTAAATCACGTTATCGTGCAGATGAATTTTCAGAAGATCATGCCTCGATCGACTGGCAAGATACACAGTGCCCAAAGTGTGGCACCACTGGAAATCTGACCGAGCCAAGGCAATTCAACCTGATGTTCAAGACACATGCTGGGCCTGTTGAAGAAACGGGTACTGAGGCTTTTTTACGACCTGAAACTGCCCAAGGGATCTATGTGAATTATCAATTAGTTCAAGGAGCAATGCGAATGAAAATACCATTTGGCATTGCACAGATTGGCAAGGCTTTCCGCAATGAGATCATTGCAAGAAATTTTATTTTTCGAACCAGAGAGTTCGAACAAATGGAGATGCAGTACTTTGTAAAGCCTGGGACTGATGATGACATCATGAAAGACTGGAAAGAAAAACGTCTAGAGTTTTATTTTGAAAAACTTGGAATCAGTACAGATAAGTTACGCTTCCATGAACATGATGATAGTGAACTTGCCCATTATGCCAAAGAGGCCTGGGACATTGAATATGATTTTCCATTTGGATGGTCTGAAGTCGAAGGAATCCACAATCGAACAGACTACGATCTTTCTCGACATGAAGAATTTTCAGGGAAAAACCTCACCTATTTTGACCAACCAAATAATGATAGATTTTTGCCTTATATCATTGAAACATCAGCGGGACTGAATAGAATGCTTTTGACTGTCCTTGCAGATGCTTACTGGGAAGATGAGGATAATAATCGCACTGTAATGAAATTTCATCCAAGACTTGCACCCATTAAGGCTGTCATTTGTCCTCTTTTGAAAAAGGATGGCCTACCTGAAAAAGCAAGAGAGGTCATGGAAATTCTTAAACCTCATTTTAAGGTCATATATGATCAGCAAGGCTCAATAGGAAAAAGATATTATAGGCAGGATGAAGCAGGAACACCATTCGGCATAACGGTTGATCACCAATCATTGGAAGACGATTCAATAACATTGCGTAATCGCGATACCATGGAGCAGGACCGCATCTCGATAGATCAATTACTTAATTATATAAACGATAGTATTTAAAGAAATTTTTTCTTTTTGTTCTATCAGCACTTTATTAACATTTTGAATAAAGAATGTATAATATGAGTATCACATCAATCATGAAATATTTCTTATTCTGCTACATCCTGCTCTTTAATATTAGTTGTGAACAAACAAAATTCTTAGCTCCTACCATCTTTTCAAAGATGGTCTCACATCGGAATTTGGGATTGGCTTATTTAGAAGAAGAAAGATATTCTGATGCTGTTAGTGAGTTCACAGCATTAATTCATGTTGCCAGAGAAGAGCCCTTAGGCTATGCAAATCTTGGTTTGACCTATATGCGAATGAGTGGTGAATTAAAGAATTCAGAAGAATGGCTGGATAAAGCATTAGACCTATCGCCCAATAACCCTGATATTTTATTTTTATTAGCAAAAGTATATGAATTAACTGACCGTAAAGAGCGAGCAATAAATAGTCTTCAAAAGGTAGTGGTAAACCACCCAGACCACATAAGATCATTATACCAATTGGGAATCATGCTTTCAAGAGCCTCATCCTCAAATGAAAAACAAAAAGCAATTAAATACCTCCTCCGAGTCTGTGAACAAATACCCGGGAACATTGCTTCCTCACTAAAACTGATTGAGTTATTAATTGAAAACAATAATACAAGTGATGCTCTTCATCAATTACAAAGCCTAGTGCAAACCCTTCCTGTAATTTCTAAGAACGAAAATAAACTGCTACGAAATATTATGGAATTACTTCATGAGGAAAAAACACAAGAAGCAAAAATACCAATCATTATGTTCCATAATTTGCTAAAACCCAATGATATATATCAGGCTTCAATCTTTAAATTAAGGGGAACAAATGGTCCCATTGCAGGAAGCCCTTTATTTCATTTTTTAAATACAAAAATAAGTTATAAGGATAGTGAGACTAAAATAAATAATAACGTTACTTTTACAAATGTTTCGCAAGAAACAAAATTGAGTTTGATAAATGAAAAACTTGATTCAATGGATCTAGATGGATCTAATTCCCCATTATTTGCCTTAGGTGATCATGACCTAGATGGAGACCTAGATCTTTTTGTCTCTACCAAATCAAAGGTTGCCAATGAGAGCAGCCAATATTTATTACGAAATGAACAAGGCACTTTTACTGATCAAACCTCTCTATCCAATATAGCACATTCAGGGAATGATGTATCAGCAAATTTTTCTGATTACAATAATGACGGTTATCTGGATCTTTTAATATGCAATTCCAAACAAGATAAACTCTATAAAAATCTAGGCGGTGGTAAATATTTATCAGAAGAAGACATCGGCATGGAGCATATTAATAATAGTCAGAAAGGCCTATTCTTAGACCTTGACCTTGAAGGGGATCTGGATCTTTTCATAGCATCCGATAAGAAGAATAATTTTTATAGAAATAATTCAGATGGTACTTTTACAGAAATAGGTAAAAACTCTGGTCTAGATGGCACAAGCATTAAAAGCATCGATGTCACCTTTTCAGATTTTGATGATGACGGGGATCTGGATTTATTTGTATTGAACAAAGATGGGTCACACTTTTTTTATGATAATTTGAGACAGGGTCGTTTTGAAAACATGACAAGAGCCACTGGGATTGATATTGTTGATAAACCACGAAATGTGATGACCGTTGATTATAATAATGATGGCCTAGTTGATATTTTTATTTCTGGTCTCAAAGAACATCTATTGTATAAAAATCTTGGTGGATCAAAATTTGAATTAGATATTGCTTGGGAGAAAATAAAAATACAAATAAAAGAAAACCTTCATGGAGGTCCTGCTAGTTTTTTTGATGCAGATAATGATGGTTATCAAGACATATTGATATCTAGCCCTATGGATGGCACTGAAAACTATGCCCTCTATTTGTTATATAATGATGGCAATGGGGAATTCATGATGCCTTTAATGGTGGCTAATGTCAATTCTAGATCTGTAAAACAAATGCAAGTTGCTGATTATGACAATGATGGAGATTTAGATATTTTTCTTTCAACTACGAGTAATCAAATTCAATTACTTCGGAATGATGGCGGTAATATCAATAATTTCATTAAAGTAGAATTAACGGGTCTAAGGACAGGAAGCAGTAAGAACAATTATTTTGGCATTGGTTCCAAAGTGGAATTAAAGGCCGGAGATCTTTACCAAATAAAATACATGGATCAACCATTAATGCATTTTGGCATTGGAGGACAAGATAGCGCAGATGTAATAAGAGTGGTGTGGAGTAATGGTGTATCACAAAACCGATTCAAGCCTCAAAAAAATCAGACAATAGTAGAAAAACAGATATTGAAAGGCTCTTGCCCTTATTTATTTGGATGGTCTGGTAATGAATTTGAATTCATTTCTGATGTCCTATGGCCAAGTGCGCTTGGGATGCCTCTTGGGATTATGGCAGGGGAACCAATGTACGCCTTCCCTAACTCTACAGATGAATACTTAAGGGTGCCTGGAGAAAGATTGGAAATAAAAGAAGATTCTTACCTGCTTCAGTTTACAACAGAATTGTGGGAGACACCTTATCTCGATAAAATAAAGTTAATGGTCATTGACCATCCTAAGGATGTTGAGGTTTTCATTGATGAAACCTTCATACCACCACCTTATCCAGAATTTCGAATTTATAGTTATAGAGAAAAAAACTTACCCGTTAAAGCAGTGGACTCCAATGGCATTGATCAACTACAAAAAATAAGCCTCAGGGATAATGAACACATTGCTAACATATACCCTGACCTCTATCAAGGAGTGACTGAATTCCATGACCTTATTCTTGAATTTGAGAATCTAAATACGACTGATTCACTTTTTCTATTTTTGCAAGGATGGTTATT
>Ga0208407_1000567_pt1 | contig 17272 bp, 13 predicted proteins | sample ETNtaG_9_FD_185775 | JGI IMG/M metagenome (GOLD analysis project Ga0208407, IMG submission 185775) | Marine microbial and viral communities from oxygen minimum zone, Eastern Pacific Ocean - ETNP201406SV69 (SPAdes) (version 2) | ecosystem: Environmental > Aquatic > Marine > Oceanic ...
TATTGCGGAATATACGTCATAGTTTGTAGAGCTTGATGTTGCTCCTTTTCAGTATCAGTATTGGATTCTGTTTTTGGCATATTTTAAATTTTGAAGATCAATATTTGACTAATTCGAAGATAAGAAAAAAACCGCAAATAATCCTAAGACAGTGTCATTACGAGCGAAGCGGGAAATCCTGAAAAGTTAAACATTAAGAAGATTAAGGTTTCACTATGTATTCCAAATTACTGAGTGTAGTTCAGACTATTTGAGAGCTTAACTGCAATGAAATCATGTCAATATTCAACATTTATAACAGTTACGATAGGTTATTATACTAACGGAAATTCTTCTGGGAGGCAATTGATTTTTGGATTTCCGGAATGGAAACGTATTCGAGGTAGCGTAAAACTTGTCCTAGCAGGAGCGGAAATCTTTTTTGCATGAGCAAAGCAATTTCCAATTGTTCTTCAGTGAGTTTGCTGGTACGTAATAACAGGCTGCCCAGCAGGCGTTTCGAGGATGAAGAAGAGAACACGCGTTTTTTCAATTTTGTCAGAGGATGGAAAAATGAATTCTGCCAGTTTGAGGTATTTTTACGGAGCAGTTCAATCACACGGGAACGGTTATCGGCGTTTATGCGTTCCAGAGCCTTGATTGCGGAAGCGGAAACTTCGATAGAGGAATCCATCACAAACGGAAACAAATACTCATTTACGCGTTGAAATCCGCTTTGTCCCAGCGCCTGAATTATTTGTGAACGTCCTGAAGGCACAGAATTTTGCAGCAGATGCAGTAAATAATTGACTCCGCCTTCATCTCTTTTTGCGGCAATTGCTTCCAGTGCCACCTGTCGCACATACTGATTTTCGGATAGCTCAACGCAGTTAATCAATTCCGCAAGTGAAAGATGAGTAGTCTGGCGGTTAACTTTAATTTTGTCGTTAGCCGGTTGAGGCACCTCTATTTTTTCCCACCATGCCTTAGTCGTTTGTGTTTCCAGGGGTTTCTTTTTGTGAAAAACTGAAGAAAATTTCTGTCTTAGATGTGTGGTTCTACTCGCCGTAGTTTTACTGGAATTGGAAATTTCGTAAGCATTCATTTTCTGCAGCAGTTGATAGGCTTCAGTAACTTGTCGAAATTTATCCGCGTTGCCGTCCCCTTCACCCGTATCCGGATGATAACGCATAACAGACTGGCGATAAGCCTGTTTCAGTTTTTGAGGGGATACGCCAGGCTCTACACCTAGTTCAAAATACGGATTCATTACAACCGCTCCTTCATTTCCGGATTTGTTAATTTACTAATTCAAATTTACTGTTTAATATTGCAAAACAGAGTCCATTTTATTTCAGCATTTTTCGGAAAAGTCAGGAGGGAGAGAATTCTACATCCGGAAAGCGTTCCAGAAACTTACGGGTTTCTTTTTCATGGTCAACCGCGAGGGATTGCGGGGTTTCACCTTTTGAAACTTTGAGCAGATTTTCCAGCGCGTGACTGACGGAACGTACGTAACATTCGCTGTCGGGAGCACTGTGAGGAGTCAACACAACGTTTTTTAATTTACGGAGCGGTGAGTTTTCTGGTAGAGGTTCAACCTCAAAAACATCAAGTCCAGCCGCGGAAATTTGTCCGGAGCTCAAAGCTTCATAAATCGCGCTTTCGTCCTGAACATCACCGCGGGAGGCATTGATCAGCAGGGCATCCGGACGCATCATTTTGAGAGAAGTCTGGTTAATAATTTGGCGGGTAAACGTAGTTTTGGGAACGTGGTAGCTGATGATATCGGAATTTTTCAGCAACTCTTCCGGAAAGACATATTTCAGACCCAATTCTTTTTCTGTTTCAAACTTGCGCAGAATGTCAAAATACTGGACTTTAACGCCCAAAGCTGAAGCGCGTTTAGCCAGTTCTATACCGATACGACCAAGTCCGTATATGCCGAGGGTTTTTCCGGAAAGTTCTTTGTTTGTGTGTTTTAAATTTTTCCATGGTCCGTTAGTTACGGATTGATGATGAAACAGCAGTTGTCGGTAAAGTGCGAAAATCAGCATCAAGACATGTTCTGCGACAGAAATCGCGTTTGCACCATTGTTGGTGGCAATCATCACATCGTAACGTATGGCTTTTGCGAGCTCAATTCGGTCAAAACCGGCGCTCAGGGTTTGTATTATCCTAAGCTTTTTTGCGGATTCGTATTGAGCATCACTAAGGTCCACCTGCCCAATAATTGCGTCTGTCGTGCAGAGCAGGGAATTAAGTTTTTCATCCGGAGCTGAAAAATCGACCAGCGTCAACTCAAAAGAATCCGGAGCCTCTGCTTTCAGGTTATTGAATAATATTTCGTATTCACTGTTTACAAGAACTTTGAACATAAGCAGTCGTTAAAAAGTATAACCGAAGGCGAGACCGTACTCAGTAGTATGCAGGGCGACATCTGTACTTTGTCCACTGCGTGTAACTGTCAGACCGTCAAAACTCAAATCCCGGCGCTGATAAAATAATGAAATTTCAAGTTTACTGTACTCTACACCGGAGCTAATATAGTACCCCATGCCGCTGATGCCGGTGGCTTCCTGGGTTGTCTGATTTCCCTGTACTTCGCCTTCTCCACTGACAGGAATCCGGACTGCGGACTCAAAAACGAGGGAGATGGTTCTTGTCAGCTCAAATCCTGAATAACCTGCGCCAAGCTCCAGCAAGTGCGCACGGAAGACACCAGAATAGTTTTCTGAAGAAGTTGACGGATCTTCGATACGTGCGTTGAAATATGAATAACCCAGATCCAGTTGTGTGTGTTGCGAAAGTGGCATCAAAAAAGCCAGCACAAATTCAGATGTCTTGATGGTTGAATCTTCAAAACCATCAGTCACACTTTCGGAACTGACAGGAAAGAGAAAGCGGATTTTAGCTTTGACTGCCCAGACTTGAGTTGCAAAACAGAGCAGCCCAATTGTGAGCAGGCATTTTTTGAGTTTCGTGTTCATAAATTTTTTTTGAGTAAAACCTGAATTTTTCACCAGGATTGTCCGGTCTTGTGTATTTTTGCCAGTTTACTAGAATGAATGCTGCCCAAATAAATACTAATCTGAGTAAAAACTGAATGAAAAATAAGACCGAAACAGATCATCGTCCCTGGGGTTATTACACGGTACTTGCTGATGAAGAGGACCACAAGGTCAAGCGAATTGTGGTTTACCCCGGTCAGCGTCTCAGTCTGCAAAAACATCAGCAACGGGCGGAACACTGGTTTGTCCTGTCCGGAGAAGGAATCGTAACACTTGACGGAGAACGACTCAACAAAAAAAGTGGAGAATCGGTAGAAATTCCACGCGGTTCAGTACACCGTATTGAAAATCAGGGCACAGCCGATTTGAGCTTCATTGAGGTACAAACCGGAGAATATTTTGGCGAAGATGACATTGAGCGCATGGAAGATGATTACGGCAGGAACTGAATTTCAGAAAGCATAATCGACAGCCGTAATGAATTTACCGACCCGACAACTGCTAAGCAGTTATTGCAAACAAATCCGGTGCGTAAAATTCAACTTAGTCCAGACAAGCGATATGCGGAACTTCACGGTATTTTTCCGCAAAATCAAGTCCGTAACCTACCACAAAACGATCCTCAATTTCAAAGCCTATATACTTGACCTCTACCGGAATCTTGTCCGGAATGTTTTTGCTTAATAAGGCACATATTTCGATTGAAGCAGGTTTCTGCTGTTGCAGATCTTCGAGAATATGTTTCAGCGTTAAACCTGTATCAACGATATCTTCAACCACAATCACATTTTTTCCGCTTAAATCCAGATTGTGCATCAGTGTTACTTCTCCGGAACTTACCTTTTGGTCTTTGTAACTCGAAGCCTGCAAAAAACAGATCTGGCAGGGAATATTGAGTTGCCGCACAAGGTCTGCCAAAAAAATAAACGCTCCATTGAGTACACCCACAAGATGCAGTTCGCGTCCATGATAATCTGCTGAGATTTCCCGGCCCAATTCTTCAACTCGTTGATTAATCTCCTCTTTAGGAATCAACACCTCTTTTGAATTAATATTTATTTTTTCCTCACTGTAAGAAGCGCTGCACATACTTATTCGGTCTTTTGCTGGAGGTTAATGTAGTCTGCTATAATTGCCATACTTTCATTGATGTGATCATCTGCTTTAATTTCTTTTTTATCTTCCGCGTTTTCAACTTCTTCGGTTGTATCTTCCGCGTTTTCTTTCATACTCGCAGTTGAAAGTTCGAGGTCTCGTTGTGCTTTACGCCGAGAATCATCTTCCTGCATTTTAAGAATTGAGGTATATTTCAGCGGTTTTATGCTTGTTAGGAATTCCTGCACGTCTTTATCAACATTCTGGAAATATTCAGAATCCTTCATTCTTTTTGCAGAGAGTCTTTTCAGTGCCGGCAGTACTTTTTTAAAACTTCCTTTCGGACGGTAAGAAACTTGATCAATCGAGCGCCACGGCAGAGCATTGTCCAGCGTCGATTCACCAATTTCACGGGCATTATTGAGCGAGGGTAAAACGATACTGGTTTCAACACCGCGGTTTTGGGTAGACCATCCGGAAACTCGGTAAAACTGGGCGATTGTAACTTTTAACGCACCATATCCTTCCGGAAGTTGAAAGATATTCTGCACCGTTCCTTTACCAAAAGTCGTGGTATCACCGACCAGCAAAGCTCGCTGAAAATCATGCATGGCGCCCGCAAGAATTTCGGAAGCAGAAGCGCTGTAGCGGTTAAGCATAATCACCAGTGGTCCGGTATAAACCGCACGCTCACGGCTGCGGTGAACCGTAATCCTCCGTCCTCCAGACTGCCGGACAATCACTACCGGATTGAGTCCGATGAAGAGCCCCGCCATGTTGATCGCCTCATCGAGTCCTCCACCGCCGTTGTTGCGTAAGTCCAGGATCACACCATCAACATTTTCTTTCACAAACTTTTTCAGAAGAGTTTTTACGTCCCTGGAGGAGCTTTTGTAATTTTTTGGATTTTTACGTCGATCATTGAAATCCACATAAAAAGACGGCAGTTTGATAACGCCGATTTTGAGCGGTTCCTGTTTGTTGCCATTATCACCGGCAGGTGGCTGTTCAAAAATGCTGGACTGCGCTTCTCCGTCTTTTAGTACTATTTTGTCACGCACAATAACGATTTTCAGCGTGTCAAAACCTTTCTTCGTTTTGCGTAGTATTTGAAGTCCGACTTTGGTACCGCGTTTTCCGCGAATCAACTGCACCACATTATTGAGACGCATATCGATCACGCTTTCAAAAGCTTTTTCGCCTTGAGCTACGGCGATTATTCGATCATCTGTTTTGAGTTTTCCCTGCCGTGCCGCCGCACCTCCCGGAACGATTGAATTTACAACTGTGTATCCGTCATCCCAACGCAAAACCGCGCCTATGCCTTCAAGAGAAAGTTTGATAGAAATATCAAAATTCTTTAAATCCTGTGCTGCCAGATATGAAGAGTGAGGATCGTAAGCCGCCGCCATCGAATTGAGAAACATCGAAACAACATCATCATTTTCGTATTGTGAAAAATCTTTCCATAATCCACGCACACGTTTCATCAAACGCTCTTTGCCTTCTTTGAGACTGGTGTCCCCAAGTTTGAGGGTCAATAAATCAAATTTAATTTTGGTGCGCCATATTTTGCGGGCTTCCTCTGATGTTTTTGGATAAGGCTGATCTGCGCGTTCCAGTGCCCAGCTTGCGTCAACACTGAAATCAAAATCCTCACTCACAAATTCTTCCATCATCACAAGTCGTTCAGACAAACGGGTCTTGAAGCGTTCAAAAATATCTAAAGCCAAATTGGCGTTTCCGCGCCGTAACATATCGTCAACACGCGATTCGTATTTACGGAATTCAGCTACATCATCTTCCAGAAAATAATAGTGGGCCGGATCTAGACGGTTCAGGTAAAGGTTGAAAATCTTTAAGGACATCTCATCGTCCAGTGGTTTTTGAGAATAATGCATGGAGACAAACTGCTCCACGATCCCCTTGACAACGGGACCTTTGAGTTTGGACTGTTCTTCTTGAGCTGCTAAAAAGGTCGGAAAAAGAAAAAATAGGGGAGCCAGTTTGAGCAAAAGGTATTTGGAAACCTTCATGTATTTGTAGCCTTATGTTAAGTGTATTATTTTTTTCGCTCTACTTTTATTTCACGAAATCAAATAAATATCAATCAATTTGCTGAATTTATTCGATTATTAACCGGACACTAGTGAAAATATGTGATTTTATAAGTTATAAGTCTTTCTGTACCCATATGTAACTTTCAATTTCAATTGCAGGAATAATTTCTAAAGGTTCACACTTTTCTTGGATATCATCTGGTTTTGAACCTACCCACAGTTTCACATCACCAGTTTTATAAGAAAATTCACTATTATGGAATGGGCATAATATAGTCTCTTTTTCAGTTAATTGTCCCAGGTCCAGCGGAAGATGCATATGTGGGCAAATATTATTGAATGCATAAATATTATCTTTTCTGATCAAAAATATCTCTACATCATTTGATTTAAATTTTTTCTTTTCGCCTTCTTTCAATTCCCCAATTGGTAAGGTTCTTGTCCATTTCTTACCTTTAATAATTTTATGGTTAACATCACGAAATTCTTTTAAAACATTCTTTTTTAAATTGATTACTTCATAAAGAGTAATTAAATTACTCGTACCACGCAGTTTAAGGCGTAAATGATTGTCTATCTCTAAAGAATCTTTTACTTGATTATAAGCATTTTCAGAAATTAATAAACGAGTACCAGCATCTTTGTTTGTAGATTCTATTCTACTAGCAATATTAACTACATCACCAATAACAGTTAGTTTTTTATCATCCCCAGATCCAATAGATCCTACAATAACTTCACCATTGTGTATTCCAATCCTAATATCAAATATTCTATCATATGCTGCCTTCAAGTATATTTTAAATTCATCCATTGCTTCCAACATTTGAATTCCAGTATTTATAGATCTTAGAATTTGTTGTCGAGATTCTTTTAAACCAAAAATTGCCATTACTGCATCACCAATATAATTATTTACCTCACCACCGTTCTTAATTATTATTTCTCTCATTATTGAAAAATAACGATTTAGAATAAAAATCACATCATATGCAGATAAAGATTCTGAAAATGGTGTAAATCCTTTTATATCGCAAAACATGATTGTAAGATTTCTTACCGTACCAACTGAACCTGATTTTGTAGATGATAGTTGATTATTTAGAGTAATATCACGTTTATCAAGTAGCAGCCTCTTGTATTTTACCTTACCACAGACTTTTGTTTGACAAGCAAGTCTGACTGTTTCAGGCAAATTAAGACGTTCAGCAATTTTAATCTCATCTGCAGTCCTCACAGAGCAATTTTCAATTCCTGAAATTATATCAATCCTACAAGTAGAACATTTACCAATACCTCCACATGCACTCAAATGTGGAATTTCTTTTCTTAATGATGCTGTTAGAATAGTTTCGTTCTGTGCGATTTCAATCTTTCTGTTGTCAGGTTGAATTTCAATTGTGTATTTTAATGATTTATGAGAACTATCACAAAATGGTGGGTTTTTACTTTTCTTACATCCACAAAAATATACGTCTTCGGAATTTTGACAATCAAATTTATAGGGGGTCTTTTTTGTTTTATTGTGAGAACCATCACAAAATGGTTGTTGGGCACTTTTTCCACAAGAACACCAAAAGTATGTTTGTCCATTTTTTACTGACTTTTTGAAGGGTAAATTTTTATACATCTTGAATTTTATACCTTCAGTAAATTTAAGATGAGAACCATCACAAAATGGTGGGTTATTTGTTTCTTTGCACCCACAAAAATGAATTTCTTCATTTTTCAAGGATTCTAACTTTACCGGACTAAACTTAGTATTTTTGTGAGAACCATCACAAAATGGTTGTTGGGCACTTTTTCCACAAGAACACCAAAAATACACTTTATTATCTTTTACTTTTATTGCTATTGGAGTGTTAATTTTTTTCATAATTGATTACTATTTTGCCAAATCGAAAAAACTATTTATAACACCAAAATCCTATTTGCGGGGGTTTCCTTGGTGGAGGTGATATTAAACAAGATAGCTCCTTGGATTTAGATGATTTGATTATGTTCGTTGGTTTAGCTTCAAAGATACATGTATTCCTTGATTTAGATGTCTACTCTTCTTCTCGGAAATTAAACGAAATGAAAGTTGTACTGCATCAAGAGATGAAAAACCAAATTGTTATAAAGATTAAGAGAAATAACAATATTGAACAAATTAAAAGTGCAGCTTTCAAAAAAATTGTTTGCCTATTATTTTCAATTTCAAAATAGATGGTATTTTGAAAATAAGCCGAATCAATGAAAAATTCAATTTAGTTAATTTTCAAAAGACGCTACGCTAAATTAGCGAAAATGAATAGCGTGAGAGTGAACATATTTAATCTCTAATTATAAAAATCCAAAATTGTGAATCATTAACTGCTTAAAGAAAGTATTTAATAAGAAAATAACTTTGGGTCAAATTATTAACTATTTAAACATTTGGAAACTACTTTATATTCATTTACTAAAATAAAGTTTTGATTCAAAAAATAGCTTTAATCGGTGCAGGAAGTCCTATTTTTGCCAAACGCCATCGTCTCCTGTGACTGACCCTCACTAATTCATCACAGTAAGACACACCACCACAGACCTCGCACATTCTTGTAAAACAAACCGATTGATGATATATTTTAATCATTACTAAACCTATAAAAAGTGTACAAAATGAAATATATACTAATCATCATCGTTTCCCTCTATGTCCTTACATTCCCCAAGTTTGCTCAAACAGGAGAAACGGGTGAATTTTTTCATCGTGAAGTAAATGGAAAAAAAGGATGGAATGAGGAAGGTGATGAAGATAAAGATGGGAAATATGTAGGGGAAATTGAAAATGGTAAACCAAATGGTCATGGGATATACACTTCACCTAATGGTAACAAATATGAAGGAGAATGGAAGATTGGGAAAATACATGGACAAGGGGTATACACTTATTCAAATGGTAACAAATATGAAGGAGAATGGAAGGTTGGGGAAAAATCTGGTCAAGGCACATACACTTATTCAAATGGTAACAAATATGAAGGAGAATGGAAGGTTGGGAAAAAATCTGGTCAAGGCACATACACTTATTCTAGTGGATCTAAATATGAAGGGGAATTCAAGGACGGGAAAATGGATGGTCAAGGAATTTTTACTTGGTATAATGGGATAAAAAGGGTTGGTGAGTTCAGAAAAGGCAAACTTTGGAACATCACGGAATACGGTAAAAAAGAAAACTTCCTTAGAAAGTGGGTGAATGGAGTAAAGGTTGTTGATAAGAAAAAGGATAAGGTTTTGTATCTTCGTAAAGATAATGAGGGATGGTTATGGTCTGAGAATGGTAATGAGAGAAATGATGGGAAATATGTGGGGATTCTTAATAAAAATGGATTACCAAGTGAAGGAGGCACATTTTCTTGGTCCAATGGGAACAAGTATGAAGGGGAATGGAAGGAAGGAGAAAGACATGGCCAAGGTACATTCACATGGACCAATGGGAACAAGTATGTTGGAAAATGGAAAGATCAGGAAAGACATGGTCAAGGCACATTCACATGGACCAATGGGAACAAGTATGTTGGAAAATGGAAAGATCAGGAAAGACATGGTCAAGGCACATTTTCTTGGTCCAATGGGAACAAGTATGAAGGGAGTTGGGTGGATGGGAAAAAACATGGTCAAGGCACATTCACATGGACCAATGGGAACAAGTATGTAGGGGAATGGAAGGATGATAAAAGGACTGGCCTAGGAACAAACACTTCACCTGATGGGAAAAAGTATGTAGGGGATTTCAAGGAAGGGAAAAGAAATGGTCATGGAACCTACGTTTTCCCTAACGGAGATAAGTATGTAGGGGAATTCAAGGACGGAGAAAAGAATGGTCAGGGTACATACACCTTATCTGATGGAGGAAAGTATATCGGGGAATGGAAGGATGGGGAATATAATGGTCAAGGTACATTCACTTTCTCTAATGGAAGAAAGTATGTGGGGGAATACAAAGATAATAAAAGATGGAACGGAACAGAATACGACAAAAAAGGTAACATTCTTGGAAAGTATGTGGAAGGGAGATGGATAAAACAATAACTCCATAGAAACCCACCCAATTATTCCCTGTGAATAAAAAGGGATATGAAAATTATGTATAAAATCTATTTCATATACAACCTCAACACAAAAATTAAAATAAAGAATTGTTAATTAGTGGTAAAGAGCAAAATATTGAAAATTCTTTTAAAGTCTATATGTCCATGGATATTGAATTATAACTGATAAATTTGGTCCTTCATTCCCTGTTGCGAAATCCGCTCGATACAAATTGCCAGATCCACTTAAGAATCGAAACCCGGAACCAAATGAGGTCTTAACCGTTTTACCAAGTTCAGATTTAATTTCACTGACTGATCCTTGTTCAAAAAAGAAGGCTACCTGAAGCTCTTCTACCAAATCCTGAATGAAAAATAAGTCCAGCTTTTCACCTCCCGATGAAGAATAATTCCATCGGAATTCAGCTGCATAATAAATAGTATGAGCTCCCTGAAATCTACCCTCAGGGAATGACCTCAGGCGGTCACTTCCACCAAGTGCGAGAGAGGTACCGTTTGAATTAATAGCTAATTCATTATTAGCAAGGTTTTCCGCATTTGCCTCACATGCAGTAGGATTGGGTGCATACACGCACAGATTATATCCATTTTTAATTTTTAAAACTTCTAAGTTAGTTTCACCCTTTTTTGTAACATGTGCATCTGATATTTGGAGGTCAAACACAAGTGTGCTTTTTTCAAGAAAAGGGATATAAATCTGTAGATCATTGGTAACTACATCAAAAGAAGGTTCAGAACTTGTGGTAGCAGTTTGTCTGTCAATAAACAGACTATTCCGAATTCCTTTTCTAGGATCTTTGTAATCATCTGTGTAATCTATTCGTGTGCTAAATTCTATTTTATTAGCAATGTTTATTTCCAATCCTGGATCAAATGTAGCTACTGTTTCCCCCTGTTTTGTAGGGTCATTTTCATCGGGAGTAACAAATTTCTGAAATGTACCACTTTGCTTGTTAATACCTAATCCTATTTCCAGCATTCTATCCATAAATGTCAATTTAAGTGTTGGCGCATTTAAGTCCCATGAATTTCCGATACCATACTTGAAATCACTTTTTGATGTATTCATTCCTCTGGAACTGTACTGTTGAAGCGCGAACTTGAAACCATGGGCTCTTAAATATTGAAGATAAAGAAGATCTGGAGCTAAAAATAATTCATCAAGAAATGTAAATATAAATTCAGCATCTCCTATGCCCCCAAAGGCAGAAAAATCTGTAGTTGTATCTGCAATATTTCCAAAATTTCCAATAAGAAATAACCCAGTGCCTAATCCCGGAAGAGAATAAGGTAAAGGTACAAATAGTTGTCCATATTGTTTGTTAAATTGTTCTCTCCTACGTTCAATTTCAAAAGCATTCACTGCATTAGTGATGAAAAAACTAAACAAACATAAGCTTAATAAAAATTTAATTTTCATAAAAATATTATCTATTTTGGTTATATCTTAAGTGGTGTTTAAAGTTACACATTTCGGAAAAATGAATCGGTATTAACATACAGGATATTTTAAGTATTTTGTATATTTATCTGCTAAACTATTGTTTTTTCGATCGGACAATTCTTCAAGAAAATATGTAAAATCATGAATAGAGTGTAACTTGAAAACCGGGGCAATATTTTCATCTTGTAGGAAATACAGATATGTACTCTGGCGAAATTGGGATGAATCAAAGCCACGGGCAATGATTATTGGTCTGAATCCATCAACAGCTGATGAAAAAGAAAATGACCCAACAATTGTTCGATGCATTAACTTTGCGAAATCATGGGGTTATGGTGGTGTTTGCGTGGCTAATCTATTTGCTTTTCGTGCAACACTGCCTATAGAAATGATGGCATCCAAGGATCCAATAGGAAAAGAGAATGATGTATGGCTTTATAAATTAGCAAATGAAGCTGCTATTATCGTTGCAGCATGGGGTAATGATGGAAGTTATTTAAACCGTTCTGAAGAAATACTGGGAAAACTTTTAAATTTATATTGTATAAAAATGAATAAGTCAGGTGAGCCTGCACATCCACTATATTTAAAAGCCGACTTAAAGCCTTTACCTATAAGAACCTCACATTGTTTGGAATAGGAATGAACTACCATCACCTGTGAATAACTTACTTAAGGGCTGCCGACTTATAGCACCCTTACTCAAAAGGAAACATTCAGGTCTAATAGGGTTTCAACTATTTGGTGAATATTTCAGTAAAAAAATTCAAAATACTAATCCAAAGCTAATTCCGGCCTTAGCAATATTGGCTTTGCGTTGTTCCGTATATTCGGTGATTCCACTCTCATTTTCAGTCATTTCTAGAGATAGAAATCCGGTAATGAGCAAATCATACTCTTCTAATTCCGAGCTTAGGTAGAGAGCATTGGTCAACGACGTACCCGTATATTTGAATGCTCCTGTTCCTGAGTTGTTCTCTCCAATTTTGAAATTGAAGCGGTGAAAAATAAGGGAATATTTGGGGCGAATCGTTTCAAAATCCTTTAGATTTAGATTGAAACGATAAAAGAGATAATCCTTTTTAACTTCCGGTTCGAGTGCCTGCTGCTGTCGTAAATATTCGAAATAGGCTTCCTCTTCGGGAGATGCGCCGTCGGGTGTTACAATCTCCTTTTCCTCTTTTTCATCCTTTTTTCCATCGGTTCCGAAATAAAGTTCAACATCCAACAGTCGATGACGATAATAAATCGAACCACGGTTCAAATTCATGCTATCGGAATGAAAATGATCTTCATCGTGTCGGACACCGTAATTGATCGACGCACTTGTATAATCGATAGCAAATTTTCCATAATCGAAACCTGCTCCGAGGTGTGAAATTTCGTTCTGCCTATTGTCCGCCACTAGGATATCGTTGGCTTGCCATTTATAGCGGCTGTCTCCAACCAGAAGGCGGTTTAAATCGTACATTAAAGAAAAATGAAAGTAGCCCGATTTCATGGCGTAATAAAATTGAGTTTGTGGTTCTTCGTGCACACTGTAAGGCATCGGGGCTGTTCCGGTTACAACTACACGCTGATATTTGTACAATCCTTCCGATAACTCTGACCGAATCGCAGGTACGAAGCTACTGTTTCTTGTCGTTGAGCTTCCGTACCTGAGGTTTAAACTTCCCCAGATACTTAGGGTGGAAATATTCGTAAAAACCTGAGGCTCCGGATAAAATACTTTTTCCCGAACATTAACGTCCAAAGCCTCATAGCCCTGATGCAGGCGGTCCAGTTCCGCCTTGATCAACAAGGGATCTTCCAGCAAATGCTGTGGAAAAATATGGTGCAAGTCCTCTTTCTCTTCATTTTCGCATCCTGCAAAAGGATAGGGATGAACAAAGCGGATCGGTATTTCGCCGTCTTTGTTCTTGAAGGGAATGCTCCGATCATGTTTTTTAAAACTGATATCCCATATCACATTTTTGTCGATCACAGTTTCGGTTCCTTCAGTCGTTAAAAAAGACATCTTATTGTCTGAAAAATTGATCATCCAGCCTTCCAACAAAAAGGTTACTCGATTTTTATAGAGCGTCTTGATCACCGTTGTATTGATATGTTCCGAAACTTCTATTTTTGGGATATTCAATTGCCCTACGGGGTAATACGCCATATAAATAATATCGAAACGACGCATCTGCTTAATTTCGCCGTTGAGATCGAGCAGAAAAATCTTGGAATCGTCTACCTTCAGAATAATTCCAATTTCCCGCTCGCAAGCCGAGGTATATACTGCAGAATATTGAATTGCTAACAATCTGGACGAAAAGAGCAACAGCACCAAACTTGCTAGAGCAAGATATAAAACGGCCTTTCTACAATAAAAATTCAACCGTGATTGCAAAGGATACATTGTTTTCTTTATCCTGGTCGTTCGATGTTTCGTTGGAATTGATGACTTCAGAGTCATGGGTTCGTAAAAAATGATTGAATTGTCCTGTTAATGCTATGTAGTCGCTGAATTGTTTTTTCACGACCATCGAGGAAATCACATGCCTGAACTCCATCAGATAGCGCTCTTCTCCCTGAGTTTCGGCATATTGCCCATGGAACAGAATTTCATTTATACCAAAATCGATTCCATCTAAGATTTTGAAATTAAGCTTCATCCGGTAATGTTGAGTCGTCAAAAAGTAATTCAACATATTATCGATCAATGCAGCGGAGTCGGAAGTTATTTGTGCGGCCTCCGAAAGCTCCCGACTGTATATTAACTGAATTTCCTGATCGTCTTTGGGTGAGGTTGACTTTCGAGTCGTCTGAGAATAGGTTAATCGAATCATCGATTCGGGGGTTGTTCTTTGGACCTTAAGTATAGGGGAAGCCTGACTTGAAGTAATTTCCCTAAATCGATGATCCCCGATAATTCCGAATACGGGATAATAAAAACCTCCGGCGATGGAGTACTCTTTGTAGTCGATACCTGTTAAAGCCAGATAATTAAATAATGGATAAATTTCATTACTATCTGAACTGAGCTTGGAAAAATAGTTAGTATACAGACTTCTTCTATCCATGACGCAGGCATTACCTGCTGAGAAACAGAGTACGTTTCCAATAAAGGCGGCAGACATGAAATGAGTCTTTACCTTCGCATCCAAAACAAACTGAGGTTCGACGGAAGCTATATAGTCAGGTTCTTTTGCTCCGACTGAATATACCCCTTGAGAGGCAAAAGGACTCCCACTGGACCACTGAAATCGAAGGGAGATCATGCTCGGGGCGATCTCCCGCAAATAGTCCTCACGCGTATAAATAATTCCAACGCGAGACCTCTTTTCGTACAAAAAGGGTTTGGAGTAAAATACGGTTTTTTTCTGAAATCGTCTTAATGCTGTAAATCCTCTTTCATATTCAGAGAAAAATTTATCAACCTTGATACGATCTCCCAATATACGAGTCGGCTCGACCCTCTTTACCCCAACGTCTACATCGTTTTTTTTACATTGAGATAAACTAGTCCCCAGGCCGAATCGAGCAGGTTTGGCATTGGCAATTTCCTTTCGATTATTAAATGGTCGCTCCGGTGCAGAAAAGTTTTTAATCTTCTCAAGATCTACCAAATGTGTTTTACCATCTATATCGAAAAATATGATCACCTGATCGATAAATTTGATGGGCCAACCGATGAAGTGAGTCCGTTCTTCATCGGAAAGTTTTACTTCTCTTAGAAAACCGCTAAGTTCCGAGCTTAAATCAACTGTTCGGATAGGGTTATCGTGAATATTATAAACCAATGCGAATTGTACATCATCCTGGTCGATAGAAGACAGACTCCCATCCACATTTAACATGTGAATTCGTCTCTCGTCCCCTCCGACGATCAAGCCTGTATCGGTCCCGCAATCATCTCCAATTAACGTATAAATTTCTAATGAATATACTATCCCCGGAAAGAACAACACTAGTCCCGCTAGCAAAGGTACACATACCCGGATAAGAAATCGATTATTGTATATTAAAGTCATTACACCTTTTCGCTTTAATCGTTCTTTCGGTTCTATACATAAAATGTCTTTCTACATAATCAGTTTTTTTGTGATACAGAAATTATATTTTAGCCAAGCTCTAATCTGCCAAGCTTCCCATTTTCCCTTCCTGGAAATCCCTGAAAGCATCTATCAACTCATCTCTTGTATTCATCACAAAAGGACCGTGTGCCGCCAAAGGTTCTTCGATTGGTTCACCATTTAAGATCAGAATCTTAGAATCCTCAGCAGTTTTTAAATTTATTGAAACGCCATTACTATCAAATATTCCAAGATCCCCTTTGTCTAAGTGTTGATCGCCAATAAATGAGCTTCCTGCCAATTGAAGAATTAAAGTGTTCGTACCGTCATCAAAATTTAGATTAACTTCAGAATTTAGATGACCTTCCACCTCATAAATATTTATTTTTGTAAAAGTTTCGACAGGTGAAAATGAACTGCCAAAATTACCAGCAATAATCTTCACTTTTGTTGTTCCATCCTGAAGCAGAACAGTGGGTAAATCTTTTTTATCAAGAGGTTGATATCTGGGTTTTGTCATTTTATGTTTTGCTGGTAGGTTTACCCAAAGTTGAACCATCTCAAATTCACCACCTTTTTCTGCAAAATCTCTGGAATGGAATTCATCATGAACAACTCCAGAGCCTGCAGTCATCCATTGAATTCCACCGGTGCCTATCTTCCCACCACCACCACTGGAGTCTCTGTGCTCTACTTCCCCTTTGATAGCCATAGTTACTGTTTCAAAACCACGATGCGGGTGCTCACCCACACCCAACTTTTGATCTGTAGGAGGGTAGTATTTAGGAGCAGCATGATCCAACAATAAAAAAGGGCTGATATGTTTATTATCCTCAGAGTGTATTGAAAAAATCGAGCTCACAAAAAAGCCATCTCCTACCCAATGTTTTTCCTTTGGTGATACTATTTTTATTATTTGCTTCTCTTGAACCATGCTTGTTTTCTAGTGTAGTTTTCAAAAAAATGTTTGCATATTATTTTCAATTTCAAAATAGATAGGATCTTGAAAATAAGACCAATCAATGAAAAATTCAATTTAATTAATTTTTAAAAGACGCTACGCTTAATTAGCGGGAATGAATAGTCTAAGAGTGAATATATTTTATCTCTAATTAGAAAAATCCAACATTGTGAATCCTTAAAAGTTTAAAGAAAGAATTTAAATAAGGAAATAACTTTTGATCAAATAATTAACTACTTAAAGACGTGGAAACTACTTATTAATTAATTTCAATAAAGTTTTGATTATGCCAAAAATTGCTTTAATCGGTGCAGGAAGCACTATTTTTGCCCAACGCCTTATCGGTGATATTTTGCTCACTCCAGAGCTTGCCGGAGACACACAAATCGCACTGCATGATATTGATGAGGATAGGTTGCTCACTTCAGAGATTGTCACTAAACGAATTGCAGAAAAACTTAGATTAAATACGTTGGTATTTTCATCTACAGACCGTCGGAAAGTTTTGGCGGGAACTGATTACGTCATATTTATGATGCAGGTAGGTGGCTATAAACCATCAACGGTGATTGATTTTGAAATTCCAAA